>JADMIO012871336.1_pt1 | contig 64470 bp, 54 predicted proteins | sample 8958161 | NCBI WGS metagenome assembly JADMIO01 (sample SAMN16585339, study PRJNA669376) | soil metagenome | isolation source: Crop rotation soil | place: USA: Cullars Rotation, Alabama | collected 2011 | reverse complement strand
CTGGGACCACGGTCCCACTCGTATCGTCGGTCTGATTATTAGTCTGGGACCACGGTCCCACTCGTATCGTCGGTCTGATTATTAGTCTGGGACCACGGTCCCACTCGTATCGTCGGTCTGATTATTAGTCTGGGACCACGGTCCCACTCGTATCGTCGGTCTGATTATTAGTCTGGGACCACGATCCCACTCGTGTTGTCGGTCTGATTATCGGTCTGGGACCACGGTCCCACTTGTATTGTCGATCAGACTATCAGCGTGAGACTACGATTCCATCAATGCCTGTCAAGGGCAAGTATTGACATTCGTCGTAACCTGTAGAACGGAGTAACCTCGGTGTGCGGTTGTATGCCTGCTGTGGATTGCTGCTGTGTCCTGCTTATCCACAACATTTTGCGCACGGTTATGTGGACAAAATACCTGGTTACCCAGGCCGTGCCGGCACGTTAACCGGGCTGCATCCGATGCAAGTGTGTCGCTGTCGACGAGCTCGCGAGCTCGGACATGAGGTTGCCCCGTATTCAGTGTCGCTGATTTGTATTGTCTGAAGTTGCTTTTACGTTAAGTTGATGCAGATCAATTAATACGATACCTGCGTCATAATTGATTATTTGACGTGGTTTGATGGCCTCCACGCACGTTGTGATATGTAGATGATAATCATTATCACTTTACGGGTCCTTTCCGGTGATCCGACAGGTTACGGGGCGGCGACCTCGCGGGTTTTCGCTATTTATGAAAATTTTCCGGTTTAAGGCGTTTCCGTTCTTCTTCGTCATAACTTAATGTTTTTATTTAAAATACCCTCTGAAAAGAAAGGAAACGACAGGTGCTGAAAGCGAGCTTTTTGGCCTCTGTCGTTTCCTTTCTCTGTTTTTGTCCGTGGAATGAACAATGGAAGTCCGAGCTCATCGCTAATAACTTCGTATAGCATACATTATACGAAGTTATATTCGATGCGGCCGATCTAGCAGAAAGTCAAAAGCCTCCGACCGGAGGCTTTTAACTTCTGTCACCTAGGTTACGCCCCGCCCTGCCACTCATCGCAGTACTGTTGTAATTCATTAAGCATTCTGCCGACATGGAAGCCATCACAAACGGCATGATGAACCTGAATCGCCAGCGGCATCAGCACCTTGTCGCCTTGCGTATAATATTTGCCCATGGTGAAAACGGGGGCGAAGAAGTTGTCCATATTGGCCACGTTTAAATCAAAACTGGTGAAACTCACCCAGGGATTGGCTGAGACGAAAAACATATTCTCAATAAACCCTTTAGGGAAATAGGCCAGGTTTTCACCGTAACACGCCACATCTTGCGAATATATGTGTAGAAACTGCCGGAAATCGTCGTGGTATTCACTCCAGAGCGATGAAAACGTTTCAGTTTGCTCATGGAAAACGGTGTAACAAGGGTGAACACTATCCCATATCACCAGCTCACCGTCTTTCATTGCCATACGAAATTCCGGATGAGCATTCATCAGGCGGGCAAGAATGTGAATAAAGGCCGGATAAAACTTGTGCTTATTTTTCTTTACGGTCTTTAAAAAGGCCGTAATATCCAGCTGAACGGTCTGGTTATAGGTACATTGAGCAACTGACTGAAATGCCTCAAAATGTTCTTTACGATGCCATTGGGATATATCAACGGTGGTATATCCAGTGATTTTTTTCTCCATTTTAGCTTCCTTAGCTCCTGAAAATCTCGATAACTCAAAAAATACGCCCGGTAGTGATCTTATTTCATTATGGTGAAAGTTGGAACCTCTTACGTGCCGATCAGATTAAAACGAAAGGCCCAGTCTTTCGACTGAGCCTTTCGTTTTATTTGACCATGTTGGTATGATTTAAATTAATACGACTCACTATAGGGTCAGTGCGGCCGCGACTTCAAGTCACGTGAATTCCAAGCTTCGGATCCCACTGTGCTGGAAAGGGCGACGATCTCCGACAGCGACGGCAGGTAGCCGCCGGGGAAGATGTATTTCTGCATGAACGCGTCGGTCGTGCCCGGCTTGCCCATGCGGCCCATCGTGTGGACCATCGCCACCCCGTCGGGCTTGAGGATCTCGCGGATCTTGTGGAAGAAGGTCTGGAAGAACGCGGTGCCGAGGTGCTCGAACATGCCGATCGAGACCACCCGGTCGAACTGGCCCTCGAGGTCGCGGTAATCCATCAGCTCGAACTTCACGCGGTCGGACACGCCGGCCGCGGCGGCGCGCTCGCGGGCGACCGCGAGCTGCTCTTCCGACAGCGTCACGCCGAGCACGTCGACGTCGGCCACGCGGTTGAGGTAGAGCGCGAGGCCGCCCCAGCCGCAGCCGATGTCGACCACCTTCTGCCCCGGCGAGAGGTGCAGCTTCGAGGCGATGTGCGCCTTCTTGTCGAGCTGCGCCTGCTCGATCGTGTTGCCCGGATCGGTGAAGTAGCCGCAGCTGTACTGCATGTCCGGATCCAGGAACGTGCGGTAGATGTCGTTGCCGATGTCGTAGTGGTGGACGACGTTCTTCTTCGAGTTCGCCTTGCGGTTGTAGGTGTTGATCAGGTGCTGCAGGCGGCCGGTGTACTTCTTGAACTTGCTGCGCCCGGTGCGCTCTTCCCAGCGGCTGTTGCGGCGGATCAGCAGGATCAGGTCGATGATCTCGCCCTCGACGAGCTGCAGCCGGTCGTCCATCCAGGTCTCGACCGTGCCCAATGCCGGATCGCGCACGATCTGCAGCGCGACGCGGTTGTCGGTCACGCGCACCGTCACCGGCCTGAGCTCGGGATCGGGCGATCCGTAGCGGTGGGTCGAGCCGTCGGGGCCGATGATCGTCAGCTCGCCACGTTTCAAAAGCGGGGCGAGCATCTTGTCGAGGATCTGCATAAGGCGAGAATAGACGGAAGACTCCGAATCGCAACCGGGCGCGAATTGAGTGCGCCTGGCCGGCATTTTCGGCAGTTAATCGGCGGTTCAGCGGTCCGGCCACAGCGGCTCTCGCCGCCTAGGGAAGGGAATCATGCGCACCATTTCGGCACTGGCGTGCCTCGCCCTCGCCTTCGCGAGCCCATCGACCGCGCAGGACATCGCCGGTCTCGGGGTGTCCGGGACTTGTGCCTCGGTGCCGATGCTGTCCGCCGCGATCCCGGTGGTCGAGGTCATGATCGGCAGCAAGGGTCCCTACAAGTTCGCGATCGACACCGGCGCCCAAGGCCACGGCCGGATCAGCACCGCGCTGGCCGAGCAGCTCGGCCTGCCCAAAGTCGGCGAAGCGCGCACGCCCGCGCCGGGCGGCACGGTGGCCACGCGTCCGATCTTCGGCGCATCCGCGGTGACCGTCGGCGCGGTGAGCTTCAAGAACGTCGATCTCGTCGCGCTGTCGGCCGTGCGCGGGCCCGATGGCGAATGGGACGGAATCCTCGGCAACGAGCTGCTCACGCTGCTGCCGCTGACGCTCGACTTCGGCAACGCGCGCGTGCGCTTCGGCGGGCCGGGCCTGTCGGAAGGGCTGCCGATCGGCTTCGACAAGGGCATCCCGGTGCTGCCGGTGGAGGTCGCCGGCCATCGGCTGCAGGTTCACTTCGACAGCGGCAACGCGGCAGGCGGGCTGTTCCTCGACGAGGACAAGGCGAAGGCGCTGCCGCTCGGCGGCGAGCCGGTGGCGCGCGGTACCGCGCGCACGAGCTTCGGCGACTTCCCGATCATGGAAGCGCCGCTGACGATCTCGGCCACCGTCGGCGGAACCCCGTTGTCGGTCAACGCGGTGGGCTGGCCGAGCCCACGCCCCGGCGGCAATCTCGGCTCGCGGGCGATGTCGGGGCTGAGCGTGACGATCGACGCCAAGTCCGATCTCGCGGTGGTCGAGCGCTCGGGCATCCCCCCGCGCTGCGCCCGCTGAGCGCGCGTCAGGAGCTGCCGGTCTTCGGCCGGGGCGGCAGCAGCTTGCCGCGGGCGAAGGCCAGCACGACGAGGATCAGCACCATCACCAGGAAGAAGTCGACGAAGGTCGTGTAGAACAGCCAGACCGGGGTGCTGGCGACCAGGGCGACGACATAGTTCAACGCGGCCACGACCAGCGCGAGCACGCCCATGCCGAACGCGAGGCGTCGCGGATCGATGTCGCCGTAGGGCAAGTAGCGCGCGAGCGCCTTGCCCAGCCGATTGCCGCCGAGCACGCCGTCGCCGAGAAACAGCACCGCGCTGATCGTGCCGACGATCGTGCTGCGCATCTTGACCGCCATGTCGTCCTGGAAGGCGATGGCGAGCGCGGCGGAGATCAGCAGCATGGTGACGCCGAACAGCGCGAGGCCGCCGGTGAGCTCGATCTTCACGAAGCGTTGCACCACCACGAGCGCGACGCCGGCAGCAGCGCCGATCACCGCGGCGGTACTGAGGTCGGTGAACCGGGCGACGATGTAGAACAGCAGGCCGAGCGCGATGTCGATCGCGATCGGGACCTTGTTGGCCTTGAAGCGGGTGGGGTCGGCCACCGGATCGGTCGGCGGCTTTGCTGCGCCGGCCGGATCGCCCGTCGTCGCGCCGGGGCTTTCGTAGACCACGCGGCCGTCGCGCCGGACCGCGATGCCGACCTTGTCCGAGCTGATCTGGCTGGCCTCGACCTCGAAACGGTCACCGCTGGGAAGCAGGCCATTGAGCCGGTGATTGCGGACCGCTTGCGGGCCCGTCGCGGGCGAGAAGTCGCTCGCCTGGTGCATCCCGGCCACGAACAGCTCGCTGCGAAGGCCGCCGAGCTCGACCCGCACGACCACTTCGCAGGGAAGGCCATCGAGCGTGAAGCAGCTGCGAGAGCGTGTCAGGCCAATCCCCACGCTGCGCGCGCCTAGCCGAGCGCCGCTTGCTTCTCGGCCGCCAGCCGGTCGAGTTCGGCGCGGCTCTTCTTCTCGGCCGAAGTCTTGAGCTGGCCGCAGGCGGCGTCGATGTCGCGGCCGCGCGGGGTGCGCACCGGGGCCGAAATGCCGGCCTCGAACACGATCTCGGAGAAGCGCCGGACGCGCTCGGGGCTCGAGCAGTCGTAGGGCGCGCCGGGCCAGGGGTTGAACGGGATCAGGTTGACCTTGGCCGGCAGCTTGTACTGCTTGATCAGGCGGACCAGCTCGCGCGCGTCCTCGTCGCTGTCGTTCTTGTCCTTGAGCATCACGTATTCGAACGTGATCCGCCGGGCGTTCGACGCGCCGGGATAGGCAGCGCAGGCCTCGAGCAGTTCCTCGATGCCGTACTTGCGGTTGAGCGGGACGATCTCGTCGCGCACTTCCTTGTTGGTCGCGTGGAGCGAGACCGCGAGGTTGACGCCGATCTCCTCGCCCGCGCGCGCCATCATCGGCACCACGCCGCTGGTCGAAAGCGTGATCCGGCGGCGCGACAGGCCGAGCCCGTCGCCGTCCATCACCAGCTTGAGCGCGTCGCGGACGTTGTCGAAGTTGTACAGCGGCTCGCCCATGCCCATCATCACGATGTTGGTCAGCAGGCGGCCGTCGCTGGTGTAGCCGCCGTGTTCCTCAAATTCCTCGCCATCGTCGTCGACCGCGAAGTCCATCCGCCCCTTGGGCCATTCGCCGAGCGCGTCGCGCGCGAGCATGACCTGGCCGACGATCTCGCCCGGAGTCAGGTTGCGGACCAGCCGCATCGTACCGGTGTGGCAGAAGCGGCAGTTGAGCGTGCAGCCGACCTGGCTCGAGACGCACAGCGTGCCGCGATCGGCATCGGGGATGAAGACCATCTCGAAATCGTGGCTGTCGGCGGTGCGCAGCAACCACTTGCGGGTGCCGTCGGTCGAATGCTGGGCCTCGACGATCTCCGGGCGGCCGATCACGAAGCGTTCGGTGAGCCACGGGCGCATGGTCTTGGCGATGTCGGTCATCGCCTCGAACTCGGTGACGCCGCGGTGATAGAGCCAGTGGAACACCTGCTTGGCGCGCAGCCTGGCCTGCTTCGCGTCGAGCCCGGCTTCGGCGAACAGGTCGGAGATCTGCGTCCTGGTCAGCCCGATCAGGTCGACGCGCCCGTCGGCGCGCGGCGTGATGTCGCGCGCGACGGGGACCGGGTCGATCTGACCCGGGATGGACATGAGAGCGGTGTCGGACATTTCGCCCGCGCATATAGGGTGTCCGGCCAGAAGGGCAAAGCTTCGAACTGTCGCGTTTTCTGCTCGGCTCCGAGCAGCCGACTTGCGCCGCGAACGCTTCATCGGACCAAAGTGTTGCATAAAAACACCCAATGTTTTCGTTATGTTACGTTCAGGAAACTTTGGGTGCGGCGCACCATTTGAGGGGTCCGCGGCGCACGCCGTGGAGTTGAAGTGAAAATGGAGCTAACAATGAAAAAGGGTATCGCACTCCTGCTGGCCGCCGCTTCGGTGGCCACGCTTTCGGTTCCGGCCATGGCGCAGGACGATTCCACCTTCACCGGTCCGTGGATCGCGGGTGTTGCCGGTTACGACATGAACCAGGCCGGCAGCTCGCAGGATGACGGAATCAACGTCGACCGCGACCAGAACGCCGAAGGCCTGATTTACGGTGCCGCAATCGGCTACGATGTCGACATGGGCGGCGTGGTGCTTGGCGCAGAGGCCGAGTTGACCGATTCCACCGCGGATTCGACCTACAGCGATCCCTATACCAACTTCGGTCTCGGTACGGTCGATGCGGGACGCGACATCTACGTCGGCGCCAGGGTCGGCTTCAAGGTTCGGCCCACCACCCTGCTCTACGCCAAGGGCGGCTACACCAATGCCCGGTTCAACTACATCGGCACCGATGGCACGACGAACTACGACCAGAACCTGGATACCGACGGCTGGCGCGCGGGTGCCGGCATCGAGCAGAAGCTCGGCGGCAACGCGTTCGCCAAGCTCGAGTATCGCTACTCGAACTACAACCGCGGCGAGATCGACTTCGAATCCTCGAACGTCGCCGACAGCGACCGGTTCGACATCGACACCGATCGCCATCAAGTGATGGCCGGCGTCGGCTGGCGGTTCTAAGCCTGAATTCCTCCCTGTCCTTGCGTAGCAAGGATGGGGAGGTGGCGCGCGCCGCAGGCGCGTGACGGAGGGGCAGGCAGCGCGGTCGTTGCTGCGCGGCGGGCCCTCCACCACCCTCGGGTGGTCCCCCTCCCCATCGCTTCGCGACAGGGAGGATTTGGCTCACCTCACCCTTGCACACCCCACGGTCGCCGCATCCATCGCCGTCGCCGCGCCTTCGAGGCTGTAGCGGTCGGTGAAGCGGCGCCCGGCGCTGTCGGTGGCGGAGACGCTCATCGAGCCGGCCGAGCGCATCGCCGAGACGATCGCCGCGTCCATCGTCCGGTCTTTCGCCCAGGCGTCGCCGCCGCCGCCGGTGAGCTCGAAGCGCTGCCCGCCGATCGAGAGCGTGATCCGCGGGCTCGCGGCAAGGTTGCGCGAGACCCTGAAGTGCAGCTGCCCACGCACCTCGCGCTTGGGCCAGCTTCCCACGCTGGCGAACGGCACATGCTCGCGCGCACCGCGTGCAGCGCTGCCGGTGCGGGTGTCGCTCTCTGCCGCGGCGATGGCGTAGCAGCGCGGCACCTGCGGGTCGCGGAACGCGCCCCACTGGCCGAACACGCCGAGGCTGTCCTTCGCCGCGAGCGGCGAAGCGATCAGCGCGAGAACGAGCAAAGCGACCCTGGTGTTCATTGCCGGCGTCAGGCGGCTCCCGTCGCGCGCGCGACCGCGAGCGTGTCGACCATCTGCTGGAAGCGCACGGCCTTGCCTTGGGCGCAGGTCCAGATGTGCGCCGCCTGCGGGCTCATCGCCTTGCCGGTGGCGCGCCAGGTGCCGTGGTAGCGGCCGGTCACGACCACCGTGTCGCCGGCGTCGAGGAATTGCTCGGGCGCGAAGTGGAACCCGTCCCATTCGCTGGCGAGGCGGGCAAACACGCCGCCCACGATCGCCTCGGGGCCGATGTACGGATTGCCGTCGGCATAGGGGAAGTTCTCGGCCTCGTTCCATTCGATCTCGGGGCTCATCGCGGCGATCGCGGCGGGCACGTCGCCGCTGGCGAAGGCCCGATAGATTCCCTGGACGAGGCTCACGTTCTCGGCCGACATGCCATTCCCCTCCACTCCGCGATCCCGGCCGCATCCTAGGTGTCGCGGCGGCCGTGCGCGAGTCGGTTTTGCTGGATTCGCCCGGCGGAAGCGGCATGATACGCGGGTGAAGAGATTCGGGGAGAGGATCCGGCGGGGGCGCTGGATCGTGGTACGATGAGCCTGCTGGCTGCTTACAACATGCCTTTCGCTGCGGCGCTCGTGCTGATGGTGCTGCTGGCGCTGCTCCAGCTCATCGGGCTCGGGCACGTGTTCGCCGATCACGACATCGACATCGACATCGATACCGATGGGCACGACGGGCTGGCCGGCGGATTTCTGGGCCTGCTCGGCATTGGCCGGGTGCCGTTCATGATCTGGCTGGCGAGCTTCCTGTTTGCGTTCGCCGCATTAGGGGCGGGTGGCCAGGCGCTCGCCGACAGCCTGCTCGGTGCGCCGCTCGACCGCTGGGTGGCCGCGGCGATCGCGGCTGCGGCGGCGCTGCCGGTGACCGGCGTGCTGGTGCGTCCGATCGCGGCGATCCTGCCCGGCGACGAGACCTCGGCGGTCGGGCTCGAGAGCCTCGTCGGCCGCCGCGCGCGGATCGTCACCGGCCGCGCCGCGGCAGGCTACCCGGCGCGGGCGCAAGTGCACGACCAGTTCGGCCATCCGCATTACGTGATGGTCGAGCCGCACGAGTCAGGGTCGGAGATCCTGGAGGGGGACGAGGTCCTTCTCGTTCGCCGCGAACACGAGACATTCTTCGGCATGCCGCTGCAGGAGCGGCGGCTGGCGCCGATGTAACCGAGGAAAGCACAATGTTCGACAACATGATCGATATCGGGATCTGGGCCGGCGCAGCCTTCCTGACCCTGCTGATCATTTTCCTGTTCATCGCCAAGCTCTATCGCCGCGCGAGCAAGGAAGTGTCTTTCGTCCGAACTGGCGTCGGCGGCGAAAGCGTGGTGATGAACGGCGGAGCGCTGGTGCTGCCGGTGTTCCACGAGACGATGCCGGTCAACATGAACACTGTTCGGCTCGCGGTCGAACGCAAGAACATGGACGCGCTGATCACGCTCGATCGGCTGCGGATCGACGTGAAGGCCGAGTTCTATGTGCGCGTGCGGCCGGACGCCGGGGCGATCGCGATGGCCGCGCAGACGCTCGGCCTGCGGACCATGCAGCCCGACCTGCTCAAGGACCTCGTCGAGGGCAAGTTCGTCGACGCGCTGCGCTCGGTCGCGGCAGGGATGAGCATGAACGAGCTGCACGAGAAGCGTGCCGACTTCGTGCAGAAGGTGCAGCAGGTCTCGTCGGCCGACCTGGCGATGAACGGGCTCGAGCTCGAATCGGTTTCGCTGACCGGACTCGACCAGACCTCGATCGAGCACTTCAACGCCAACAACGCGTTCGACGCCGAGGGCCTGACCAAGCTCACCGAGCAGATCGAGATGCGCAAGAAGGCGCGCAACGACATCGAGCAGGATACGCGCGTGCAGATCGAGACCAAGAACCTCGAGGCCGACCAGCGCTCGTTCCAGATATCCCGCGACAAGGAGTTCGCCCGGCTCGAGCAGGAGCGCGAAGTCGAGATGCGGCGGGCCAAGCAGGGGGCCGAGGTGGCACGCGAGCAGTCGCTCCGTCACCAGGAATCCGAGCAGGCGCGGATCGAGAGCAAGCAGCTGATCGATTCGCAACAGATCGAAGCCGACCGTGCGATCGAGCAGGCGCGCATCGCCCAGGTCCAGGCGATCGAGATCGCCCGCCAGGAGCAACAGATCGCGGTGCAGAACAAGAGCCGCGAGGAAAGCCAGGCCAAGGCCGAGGCCGACGCCGCGCGCGCCACGGCGGTCGCCGCCGAGGAGCAGGTCGCGACCGCGCGGCAGACCGAAATCGCCGAGCGCGACAAGCGGATCGAGCTGATCGAGGCGGCCAAGGCCGCCGAGCGCGAGGCGATCCGCGTGACGGTCCAGGCCGAGGCCGAGAAGGACGCCGCGAGCAACCAGGCGGAAGCAACGCGGCTTGCGGCGAAGGGCGAGGCCGACGCGGCCAAGCTGCGCTCCGATGCCGACCGGGTGCGCTTCGAGGTCGAGGCGGCGGGCCAGCGCGCGGTCAACGAGGCGGCCAACCTGCTGTCGAGCGACCAGGTCTCGCTGCAGACCAAGCTGGCGCTGCTCAAGGTTCTGCCCGAGCTGATCCGCGAGAGCGCCAAGCCGCTCGAGGCGATCGATTCGATCAAGATCGTCCAGGTCGACGGGCTGACGCAAAAGGTTGGCGGCAACGGCAGCGGGAGCGGCGGCTATGGTGGCGGCACCGGTAACCTCGCGCAAGACGCGGTCACCGCCGCGCTCGCCTACCGCGCGCAGGCACCGGTGCTCGACGGGCTGATGAAGGAGCTTGGGCTCGACGGCAGTTCGCTGGAGGGGCTGGTGGCCAACCCGACAGTCGCCGGACCCTTGCCGCTCCAGGCGACTCCGCCGGCTCCGCCACCCGACGACAAGCCGAAGATCGCGCGGGCCGAGAACGACAGGGGCGACGCGGACGAGCCGGAGGCGGCCGAGTAGCTCGGGCTACGCCAGTCCTATCCGATGACCGACCTCAAGCGCATCTCGAAGACGCTGTCCTACTGGCTGCGGCACCGCCCCGACGAAGCGGGGCTGGTGCTGGACGGCGGGGGCTGGGCCGACGTCCCGGCGGTCCTCGCCGCGCTCGAAACGCAGGCCTTCCGGTCGACCGCGCGACGCTCGACCGGGTCCTCGAGGAGAACGACAAGCAACGCTACGAATACTCACCCGATGGCCTGTCGATCCGCGCCCGCCAGGGGCATTCGATCAAGGTCGAGGCCGGCTGGGAGGAGCGCGAGCCGCCCACGGTGCTGTTCCACGGCACGGTCGAGAAGGTCCTTCCCGCGATCCTCGAGCACGGGCTGCTGCCGATGGCGCGGCATCACGTTCACTTGTCCGCCGATGTGGAGACCGCGAGCAAGGTCGGCATGCGGCACGGCAAGCCCGTGATCCTCGAAGTCGCAGCGCAGGATTGCCGGGCGGCGGGACATGCCTTCCAGCTCTCGGCGAACGGTGTATGGCTGGTGGACGCGGTCCCGCCGCAGTTCCTGAAGGTAGTGAACCCGGCTTAGTCCGCGCGCAGGTCGAGGTAGGCGACCACGTCGTTGTCGGTGGCGAGGAACAGGCCGTCCTGCACCTCTTCGGGCTGCGCCGCGGCCACTTCGAGCGCCTCGGCCAGCGGTCCGTAGAACAGCGTCTCCGCCGCACCGCCCTCGCTTTCGAGGTCGAGGAAGTAGAGTCGCACGGTGGCGTCCTGATAGGTGCTGCGCATCAGCGGCCCGCGGGATAGTCGATCGCCATCACTTCCCATTCCTTCTCGCCCGAGGGGAGGCGGACGGTCCTCAGATCGCCGATGGCGGCGCCGCGCAGCGCGCGGGCGATCGGCGCGCTCCAGCCGATCCGGCCGGTCGAGGCATCCTGCTCGTCGTCGCCGACCAGCGTGAGCGTGTGCCTGTCGTCGTCTTCGTCGGCGATGGTCACGGTGGCGCCGAACCACGCGCGCGCCTTGTCGGGGGCTTCTGCCGGATCGATCACCTTGGCCGCCTTCATCCGCCGCGCGAGGTGGGCAAGCTCGCGGTCGATCTCGCGCATGCGCTTGCGGCCGTAGATGTAGTCGCCGTTCTCGCTGCGGTCGCCGTTGCCCGCGGCCCACGAGACGATGGCGACGATCTCGGGCCGTTCGGTGCCGAGCAGGTGGTCGTAGCGCGCCCGGAGCGCGGCGAGGCCGGCGGGGGTGATCGGGTTGGCGGGCGGGTTCACTCCGGGGTCCTTCGAGACGGGCCTTCGACTTCGGGCTGCGCCCTACGCTCAGTCCCTCCTCAGGACGAGCGGGAAAAGGAAACCATACTACTTCCGTTCATCCTGAGGAGCGGCTGAGTAGCTCCCGCAGGGAGCGTATCGAAGACGCGTCTCGAAGGACTGACTCAGTGCAGGAACTCGCTGATCCCGCGCGAGCGGCCGAAGGCCGCCTTGTCTGGATGCAGCGATTCGTAGACCACTGCGTTCTCGAGCACGCGCTGGACGTAGTTCTTGGTCTCGAAGATCGGGATCCGCTCGATCCAGTCGATCCAGCTTATCCCGCCCGTGCGCGGGTCGCCGTTGTCGCGCAGCCACTTGTTCACGTTGCCCGGGCCGGCGTTGTAGGCGGCGACGGCGAGCGGGTAGCTGCCGTAGGTGTTCATCATCCGCTGGAAATAGCCGTTGCCGAGGCGGATGTTGTACTGCGGGTCGGTGTTGAGCGAGGCCGACATGTAGGCGACGCCGAGCTTGCCCGCCTGCTCGCGCGCAGTGCCGGGCATCAGCTGCATCAGCCCGGTCGCGCCGGCGTGGCTGGTGCGGTAGGTGTCGAACTCGCTTTCCTGGCGGGCGATCGCGTGGACCATCGTCCAGTCGGCCTCGAGCGGGGTCGTAACGGTCGGGAAGCCGATCTGGGTGAAGCTGGTGAAGCCCTTCTCTGGCGCGACGCGGCCGACGACCACGGCGAGCTCGGGCAAGTTGAGCTGCTGCGCGAGCTCGCCGACCAGCAGCAGGTCGGCTTCGCTCTGCGCCTGGTTGGCGAGCGCGACGTAGAATTTGCGCTTGGTCTGCCAGGTGTGGCCGCTGCTGGCGAACACCGGCATCGTCTGCGCCAGCGGGCTGGCGAGGAACGCGGCGCGCTGTTCGGGCGTGGGTTGCGCCGCGGGCATCGGCGCCGGTCCGCTCGCGGCCCGGCCGAGGCGCTCGCGCGCGAGCAGGCCGTAGAAGTACTCGGGATAGGCCGCCGCCATTTCGTAGTAGCGCGTCGCCTCGGCCTGGTTGCCGGCCTGCTGCGCGGCGTTGCCGGCCCAGAAGAAGCCTTTCGAACGCGTCTGCGGGGTCTTGGCGGCGGCGCCGTAGCGGTAGAACAGCGGCGCAGCCGAGTTGCCGTCGCCGAGGCTCCACAAGGCGCGCGTACCGCCGAGCCACATCAGCGAGGTGTAGTCGTCGCGCAGCTTGTAGGGGCCGTCCACGATTTCGCTTTCGCTGGCGAACGATTCGCCCGCGCGCGCGGCGATCTGCTGCGCGCTCTGCGAGCTCGCCTGCCGCGCGACGGCGAGGTGCTCCTCGATCCACGCGGTCGGGTTGAATGGGGCGGCGCTAAGCGGCGGGTGCGCGGCGAGCATCATCGCCGCTTCCTGCTCGCGGCCCTCGGTGCGCAGCTCGCGGCTGCGGTTCCACAGGTAGCCGGGATCGCTGGTCGCGCTGCCGTCGTAAGTCGCGCCGTCGCCGCCCTGGAGGATCGCCAGCCGGGCGGAGAACACCGCCGCGCGCGCCGGCGAGACGTAAGGCAGCTGCAGCGCCGCGGACAGCGGGTCGCGCTGCCACAGCAGCGCGTCCATCCGCGCGTCGTGATCGGCCGGGGTGAAGCTGGCACCGTAGGTGGCGTAGAGCGTCGCCATCGCGGTCTCGCTCATCTGCCCGCCGCGCCAGGCGGCGCGCGCGGTTTCGAGCGCGGCGTCGGGCCGCAGCGCCATCAGCGCGAGCGCGTATTGCGCGCGGCCCGGATTGGTCAGCGGCGGAAAGCGGTCGAAGAAGCCGATCAGCTGGTCGGCTGCGACGTACTGGTCGGCGAGGCGGGCCTCGGCGTAGCCGCGCAGCACGTCTTGGTCGGGAAATCCGGGATAGCTCAGCAGGAAGCCGGCATAGTCCTCGAAGGTGAAGTTGGGACTCGCGGTGAGCTGCTCCCAGCGGCTGATCGCATAGGCCGCCTGACCCGAGGGCTGCTGCGCGACGAGGCTGTCACGCCCCTGGTCCCATTGCGCGAGCGCGGGGACGGGGAGGGCGACGGCGGAAGCGAGCAGGGCGGCGATCAGCGAGGTACGAACCATGCTGGACATCGTGGCGGCCTGCTCCTTATCAGGCGGTGAACGGGGATCGATGAACGATTGAGCCCGACGGTTACGTTATCGCGGGAGCGAAACAAATGTTCTCTGGCTCGATTCCAGCCCTGGTGACTCCTTTTCGCGACGGAGCGTTGGACGAGGCCGCTTTCCGCCGGTTCGTCGACTGGCAGATCGAGGAAGGCTCGTCGGCGCTGGTGCCGTGCGGCACCACCGGCGAGAGCGCCACGCTCGACAACGACGAGCACCACAAGGCGATCGGCTGGTGCGTCGAGCAGGCGGCGGGGCGCGTGCCGGTGATCGCCGGATGCGGCAGCAACGACACGCGAACTGCGCTGTGGCACATGCAGGTGGCGCAGGAGCTGGGCGCCGACGCCGCGCTGATGGTCGCGCCGTACTACAACCGGCCGAGCCAGGCGGGGCTGCTCGCGCACTTCTCGCATCTCGCCGAACAGTGCGACCTGCCGATGGTGCTCTACAACGTGCCCGGGCGGACGGTGACCGACATGCTGCCGGCGACGGTGATCGAGCTGGCGCGGCGCTTCCCGGGGAAGATCGTCGGGATCAAGGACGCGAGCGGCGACCTGCAGCGGGTGGTGACGCAGCGGGTCGGCGCGGGGGCGGATTTCTGCCAGCTCTCGGGCGACGATCCGCTGGCGCTCGCGGGCTACGTGCTCGGCCAGGTCGGCTGCATCTCGGTGACCGCGAACGTCGCGCCCAGGCTGTGCGCCGAGTTCCACGCGGCGGCGGCGGCCGGCGACTACGAGACGGCGAGGGCGCTCAACGAGACGCTCTACCCGCTGCACAAGGCGCTGTTCGCCGATGCAAGCCCGTCGCCGACCAAGTATGCGCTCGCCAAGCTGCACAACTGGCTGAGCGCCGAGACCCGCCTGCCGATCGCGCCGTGTAGCGAGGCGGGGCGCGAGGCGGTGGATGCGGCTTTGGAGAGTGCCGGGCTGGCCTAGCCTCAATCCGCCGGATTGTGCTCCTGCACGAAGGCCATCGTCTCCTCGAGCATCTGCAGCCGCGTGGTGCTGCGCGACAGCCAGTGATCTTCCTCGCCGAGATCGACCAGGCGGTAAGGCTTGCCCGCGTCCTTGAGCGCGTCAGCCATCTTGGCGCTCTGCTCGTAGGGCACCACGGTATCCTCGCGGCCGTGGATCAGCAGGATCGGCGCGTCCGCCTGCGCGGCGAACCGGCGCGGCGAGGCCGCGTCGAACCCGCTGCGGGGGCCGAGCTCTTCGAGCAGCGAGCGCCGCAGCAAGCCCGCCTGGCCGCTCTCGCGGTAGTCGGTCCGGTACATCAGCGAGAGATCGCTGACCCCGGCGACCGCGACGGCGCATTTGTAGAGGCCCTGCTGCAGGGTGACTCCCGCTAGCGCCGCATAGCCGCCGTAGCTCGCGCCGACGATGCAGGCGCGCTTGGGATCGACGATCCCCTGCCTGACCAGTTCTTCCAGCCCATCCGAGATGTCGGACTGCATCTTGCGCCCCCATTCGCCGTAGCCGGCGCGGATAAACGCGCTGTCGCGGTTGGTCGAGCCGCGGAAGTTGGGCTGGAACACCGCATAGCCGCGCGAGGCGAAGGCCTGCGCCCACCAGTCGAACGTCTCCTCGTCGTAGGCGTGCGGTCCGCCGTGCGGCAGCATCACCAGCGGCAGGTTCTTCGCCTCGCGACCGGGTGGCAGGGTGAGGATTCCGTCGAGTTCGAGCCCGTCGCCGGCCGTGTAGTCGACCGTGCTGATCGGGCCGACCTGCTCGGGCCCGATAGCGAGCCGCTCGACGCCGATCCCTTGCGCGCGCAAGTGCGCGACATCGACCAGGTACCAGCTGCCGCTGTCGCGGTTGCCGCTGGTCTGCACCAGCACGTGCGAGAAGTCGGGAGTCCAGTCGACCAGCCTGACGTCGAGCCGGCCGAACGCCTTGTAGACCTTGCGCACGATGGCCTCGTGCTCTTCGGAGAAGAACTCGGGTTCCGCCGAAGCGCCACCGCGCAGGAAGCCGAGCAATCTGCCCGACGCGCGGTCGACGAACAGGCGGTCGATGTCCTCGTCCGCCAGGAACTCGACAGGGGCCGCACTGCCGTCGAGCGGGACTTCGAACCACCGGGTGCGCTCGGCCTTCTGGTCCAGTTCGGAATAGATCACCGTCCGGCCGTCGGAGCCGAGCGAGACGAGGCCGACGTCGCCTTGCGGCGAGACGCCCTGAGCCAGGCGTTTGTCGTCGGCTCCTTCCAGCGTCCAGCGGCCGCTGTCGGTGTCGATGGTGAACGTGGCGGCCACGGTTCCGTCGGGGCCGAGCAGCCAGTCGACTCGCTGGCCCTCGTGACCGGGCGAGGCGATTCGCCTGGCGCGATTGCTGGCGAGGTCGACCGCGAACAGCGCCGGCCGGAAGTGCGGCGCGTAGGGACCCGACGTGCCGCGGGTGAGCTCGACGCCGCCGAAGTAGCCGTTCCAGCCGTCGCCCGAGCGGCGCTGGCCGTAGTTGCCGAACACCGCGCCGATGATCGACGAGTTGCCACGGAAGACCATGGCGATCTCCTGGGCGGGATCGACGGGGATGATGAACGCGCGCGAGATCTCGGCCTGATCGGCGGTGAACCCGTATCCGAGGTCCTCGGTCTGGCTCATCTGCAACAGGACGCGGTCCTCGCCGATCCATTCGACCGAGCGCACCTTCACGTCATCGAGCGTCATCCGCCGCAAAGGCCGGAGCTCATCGTCCATCAGCAGCAGCAGCCGCTCGCCGCGAATCGTGGTGATCGCGGCGAGGCGCGTGCCGCCGACCGAGAGCGTCATGTCCTCGACTTCGGGAAGCGCGCCGTAGGCCGACAGCGGCGGTGGGTCGGCCGCCTCGGCGACAGGCGACAGGACCAGCGACAGGCAGAACACCTGCAGCAGAATCAAAAGCTTGTTCAAGATGCCCCCACCCTCAACGCGTATAGATTTCTTACACCGTGCTCGAGTCAAGGCAAGCTCGAGCGCTCGTCAATACAGCGGCGAGGGATGCTCCTTCCCCAGCATCATCGCGCCGTAGGTTTCCACTGCCGGCTGGGCGATGATCATGTGCTGATTGAGCGTCAGCGCGTCGCGCGCGAGGCGTTCGAGCACTGAGCCTTCGAAGATCACGTTGGCGCCGATCAGGTCGAACAGCTGGCGGGTGACCTCGGCCGCCATGCGGAAGCTGTTGACGTTGGCGAGGGCGAGCCGGCCCTTGGTCTCGACCCTTGGGGTGCCGGCTTCGATCTCGGCCCAGAACTCGTCGGCCGCGCGGTGGAGAAAGGCATGCGCCGCGCCCCAGGCGGTCTCGGCCCTGGCGATCGCCTCGCGCGCCTGCACGGTCTCGGCCATCGGGCGTGGCGGGAGGCCGGCCTTGCGCTGGTGGATCAGCGCTTTCGCCTCGTCGAGCGCGCGGCGCGCTGTGCCGAGAGGGACGGCGGCCATCGTCGTGACCCAGTTGAAGCCGCTCGAGTAGAGCGGGTCGCGGTTGGCGAACATCGACTCCTCGATGCGCAGCGCCTGGTCTTCGGGAATGAACAGGCCGTCGGCGCGGTAGTGGCAACTGCCGCTCCCGCGCAGGCCGTGGGTGTGCCAGGTGTCCTCGACCGTCAGCTGGTCGGCACGGCAGAAGGCGAGGCGGCCTTCGGGCATGCCGCCGGGTCCGATGACCGGCGCGCCGTTCTCGACCAGCGCGCCGCCGCTCATCACCACGTCGGCATGGGTCACCCCGCTGCCGAACGGGAAGCGGCCGGTCAGGCGATAGCCGCCCTCGACGCGTTCGAGCGTGCCGTGCGCGGTGGTGAACTGGCCGGCGGTGATCATGTCAGGGTCGGGCAGCAACCGGGCCGAGGCCGTGGGCGTCAGGAACTCGGCGATCAGCCCGCTGTCGGTGCCGATCTTGACGCACCAACCGACAGAGGGATCGGCGTGCGCGAGGACCTCGATCACGTCGATGTGCTGCGGCAGCGTCATCTGCGGGCCGCCTTTGGCGCGCGAGCGCCCCATGCGGAAGAACCCGGCGGCGCGTAGGTCGGCGACGAGATCGGCGGGTAGGCGGCGCAACGCCTCGATTTCCCGAGACCGCGCGGCGATCGCGGGCGCCATCGCGCGCGCGTTGGCGAGAATCTGTGCCGCCTCGAGTGAACCGGCGGCCGTGCGTTCGGAACTTACCACAGTCGCCATCGCTCTTCCCCGGGCCCGCCCCACTGGTCCTGTGTAAGTGTCGATGGCGGCAAACGTCCAGCCCGCGAGTGGAGACCTGACCCATGCGCCCAGTTCATGCAGCTCTCGTGGCGGGCCTCGTGGCCTGCTGCCCGGCGAGCCACGCGCTGGCGCAGGCAGGGTCCGAGCAGCGGGTCGAGCTGGCGAATTTCGATTTTGCCCCGAAGGAGCTGCACCTGCGCGCCGGACAGCCAGTCACGCTCGTGATCGCGAATCTCGCGTCGGGCGGTCACGACTTCTCGGCCCCGGAGTTCTTCGCAGCCGCCCGGATCGAGCCGGCCGACGCCGCGCTGGTGACCGATGGCGAGGTCGACGTGCCGGGCAAGTCGACGCGCACGGTGCATCTCGTGCCTGCCGCGGGGACCTACAAGCTTACCTGCACCCACACGATGCACGCGATGTTCGGCATGAAGGGCACGATCGTCGTCGATTGACTCGCGCCCGCCCGCAGCCAATCAGTCGCCGATGATCCGATATCTGGTCGCGGCGCTCGCCGTCTTCACCCTGGCCGCCTGCGCCAGGTCGTCCCCTCCCGCCGCCGAGCTCGACGCCATCGCGCGTGACTACCTGCTGCTGCAGCTGACGATCGGCGAGAAGGAAGCGGGCTACATCGACGCCTACTATGGGCCCGCGGACATCCAGGCCCGGGCCAAGGCGGAGGCGGCCACGAACGACCTGCCCAGGCTCGCCGAGCGCACGGCGGCGCTGCGCGACCGGATCGCCGTCGTCTCGGCGGAACCAGGCACGCCCGACGCGCAACGCGCGCGCTTCCTCGACGCCCAGCTCGTCGCCGCGCAGACCCGCCTGCGGATGCTGCAGGGCGAGAACCTGCCGTTCGTCGCGGAGGCCGAAGGCCTGTTCGGCGTGCGCCCGGAAACGCCCGATCTCGCCTCGTTCGATCCGCTGATCGCGCGGATCGAGGCGCTGGTCCCGGGCGAGGGGCCGCTGTGGCAGCGGATCGAGGCGTTCAACAGCGGCTTCGACATCCCGGCCGGCAAGCTCAAGCCGGTGATGGACGCGGCGATCGCCGAGTGCCGCAAGCGCACCCTCGCGCACATCGGCTTGCCCGAAGGCGAGCGCTTCGACCTCGCGCTGGTGACCGACAAGCCGTGGAGCGGTTACAACTACTACCAAGGCGGGTTCCATTCGAAGATCGAGGTCAACACCGACCTGCCGGTGCGGCTCAACCGGGCGATCGATCTCGGGTGCCACGAAGGCTATCCCGGCCACCACGTCTATAACGCGCTGCTCGAGCAGGAGCTGGTCAAGCGGCGCGGCTGGCTCGAGTACACGGTCTATCCGCTCTACTCGCCGCAGTCGCTGATCGCCGAAGGCTCGGCCAACTACGGCATCGACCTGGCCTTTCCCGGCGGCGATGCGCTGGCGTTCGACCGAACCGTGCTCGCGCCGCTGGCCGGCCTGCCGAAGGACGACATCGACCGCTATCTCGAGCTCGACGAGCTGACCAGCAAGCTGCGCCCGGCCGAATACACTGTCGCCGCGCAGCTCTTGTCGGGCGCGATCGACGCGGACGAAGCGCAGCGCCTGCTCCAGCGCTACCAGCTGGTCTCCCCCGAGCGCGCGGCGCAGCGGCTTCGCTTCATTGAGGCCTACCGCAGCTACGTCATCAACTACGGCCTCGGCCAGGACATGGTGCGCGCGGCGGTCGAGGCCGCGGGCGCTACGCCCGACGCGCGGTGGGCGCGCATGAAGGACATCCTCAGCGCGCCCACGCTGCCGGCAGACTTGCGCTAGGCGTCAGCTGTTGCCGTTGCGGCGACGGGTGTCCCAGCCTTTGCGCGCTGCCGCTGAGCGCTGCTCGGCCGAGCCCGACTTGTGGGCGCGCCCGCCGCGCGACGAGGACACATGGGTGTCCTTCTTGCCGCGGCCCGAGCCCGACTTGTTGCCGCCGCCGCTCTCCTTGTTGACCGTCGCCCAGGCACGGCTCTTGGCCTCTTTCTCCGACACGCCGCGGTCCTCGTAGCCTTCGGCGATGTGCTCGGCCTTGCGCTTCTGCTTGTCGGTGTACGCGTCCTTGTCTCCTCGGGGCATTTCGCGACTCCTCGGTGCCCGTCCTGCAGGCACAGAATCGCTCGAAGGGCCGGGAAAGTTCCAGCGCCGCGCGGTCAATCCGGCGGGTTGTGCTCCTCGACGAAGCCGACCGCTTCCTCGAGCATTTGCAGGCGGGTCTCGGGGCGCGAGAGCCAGTGGTCCTCGTTGCGCATCACCACCAGCTTGTAGGGCTTGCCGGCCGAGGCAAGCGCGTGAGCCATGTCGTCGCTCTGGTCGAACGGCACGACGGTGTCGTCCTTGCCGTGTATCAGCAGGATCGGCGCGTCGGCCCGGTCGGCGAAATGGCGCGGCGAGACTTCTGCCAAGCCCTGGCGCGGCCCGAACTCCTCGATCAGCGAGCGGCGCAGCATGCCCGAGCGGTTGCTGGCGCCGCCTTCCTCGGAGAACAGCGCGCCGAGATCGGCGACCGGCGCCACCGCTACCGCGCACTTGTAGAGCCCCTGCTGCAGCGTGACCCCGGCGAGTGCGGCATAGCCGCCGTAGCTCGCGCCGACGATGCAGGCGCGGGCCGGATCGACCACGCCCTGGCGCGCGAGCTCGGCGACGCCGTCGGAGATGTCGGTCTGCATCGCCTTGCCCCACTGGCCGAAACCAGCGCGCAGGAAGGCCTCGTCACGGTTGGTCGAGCCGCGGAAGTTGGGCTGGAACACCGCGTAGCCGCGCGAGGCGAAGGCCTGCGCCCACCAGTCGAACCCCTCCGTATCGTGGGCGTGCGGGCCGCCGTGGGGCAGCACCACCAGCGGCAAGTTCTTCACCTCGCGGCCCGGCGGCAGGGTCAGGATGCCGCTGACGTCGAGGCCGTCGCCGGCTTTGTACGACACGGTCGAGACCGCGCCGACGAATTCGGGGCCGAGCGCCTTGTGCTCGTAACCAACCGCGGCAGCGCTCATCCGTGCCATGTCGACGAGGTACCAGGTGCCGCTGTCGCCGTTGCCCGAGGTGCGCACGAGCACGCGCGAGAAATCCGGCGTCCAGTCCATCAGGTCGACCTGGAAATCGGCGAAGGCACGGTAGATCCGGTTCACCGCAGCCTGCTGCTGCGGATCGAAGAACTGCGGCCGCTGGTTGTCGCCGGTGCGCAGCAGGCCCAGCAAGCGGCCCGTCGTCCGGTCGTTGAACCGCCGGTCCACTTCCTCGGCCTTGATGAATTCGGTCGGGCTTCCGGAACCGTCGAGCGGCACTTCGAACCACCGTGTGAGATGATCGCGCTCGTTCAGCTCGCTGTAGATCGCGGTCGTCCCGTCCTTGCCGAGCGAAACCAAGCCGACATCGCCGTTCCTGGAGGTGCCGCTGGCGATGACCCGCGCGCCGGGAACGTTGAGCGACCAGTCGCCAGAGCGGCGCTCAATCGCCATCATCGCCGCCAGCCTGCCGTCGGCCCCGAGCAGCCAGCCTGCCGTCGGCCCCGAGCAGCCAGCTGTAGCCGTAGCCTTGCGAGCCCTTGTCGGCCAGCCGGCGGTGCTCGTTGGTCGCGGCGTCGATCACGAACAGGTCCGGTGCGGTGCTGCCGATGTAGTAGCCGCGGGCGCCGCGCTCGCGCTCGACGCCGCTGAAGTAGATCTTCCACCGCCCGTCGACGTTGCGCACGCCGTAGGAGCGGAACACCGCGTTGAGCATCGTCGCGTCGTCGAACACCATCTGCTGCTCCTCGGTCTCGTTGGCCGGGAGGATGAGCGCGTGGTAGAATTCGATCTGCGACGGGGTGAAATCGGGCCCGAGCACCTCGGTGCGGCTGACCTGGACGACGACGTGATCGTTGCCGATCCATTCGAGCCCGCGGACTTTCGCTTCCTCGATCCGCATCATGCGCAAAGTATCGAGCTCGGCGGTCATCAGTACCACGACCCGCTCTCCGCCAATCGTCATGACCGCCGCGAGACGCGAGCCGTCGTTGGACAGGGCCATGTTCTCGATGTCGGGCAGGTTGCCGAAAGCCGCGAGCGGCGGCGGCTCCGTGGCGGTTGCCGCGAACGGCGCAAGGACCAGCGCGGCAAGCCGTAACAGCCGCCGCAGGGCGTGAAACAGACGGGACATGCGACCTCCCCAAAAGTCGCGCAAATCTAGGAGGGTGCTGCCGGACTTGGCAAGTGGCGGCCGCACGTGCGGAAGGGGGTTCCGCTTGTCTCGCGTCGCGCCTACATGCGCCACCCTTATGGCCCGGCCGAAACCCTCGATATTCGACAAAGCGAAAACCGTCGCCGAGAACCGGCGCGCGCGGTTCGAGTATTTCATCGAGGACGTGTTCGAGGCCGGGATCGCCCTCACCGGCACCGAGGTGAAGAGCCTGCGCTCCGGACAGGGCTCGATCGCCGAGAGCTATGCCCACGTGCACGACGGCGAGGCCTGGCTGGTCAACGCCAACATCCCCGAGTTCAGCCACGGCAACCGTTTCAACCACGAGCCCAAGCGGCCGCGCAAGCTGCTGCTGCACGAGCGCGAGATCGAGAAGATGATCGGCGCGGTCGAGCGCAAGGGGATGACGCTGATCCCGCTCAGCGTTTATTTCAACGGCCGCGGGCGGGCGAAGGTCGAGCTGGCGCTGGCCAAGGGCAAGCAGACCCACGACAAGCGCCAGACGATCAAGGATCGCGACTGGCAGCGCGACAAGGCGCGGCTGATGCGCGACAGAGGATAGATGGTTCACCTCCTCGCAATGCGCGCACGCCGACCCTAGATTGAGCGGGACATGCCGACGGCCAAAATACTTTCCTGGGCGAAGCGCAACATGCCGACGCGCGAGCAGATGGGGCGCAACCGCTTCATCAAGCCGTTCGCGCACCGCGTGCTGCGCTCCGAGCTGTGGCGCTTCACGCGGCGTTCCGTGCCGCGCGGGGTGGCGCTTGGGCTGCTGGTCGGGATCATCGTGCCGTTCGCGCAGATCCTGTTCGCGGCACTGCTCAGTGTCTCGATCAGGGCCAACGTACCGCTGGCAGCGCTGGCGACGTTCGTGACCAATCCGTTCACCACGCCGCTGATCTGGGTCGTGGCCTACTGGGTCGGCAGCTGGCTGCTCAGGGTCGACGCGGCGACGGTCGTCGCCCCCGTCAACACGGCGATCGAGCAAACCGACCTGCAGCATTTTCTCGAATGGCTGACCGGCGCGACGATGGTCACGGCGTTCGGGCTCGTGGTGATCGCGGTGATCAGCGCAGCGGTGAGCTACCTGCTGTCGGGCCTCATCTGGCGGATGATCGTCAGTCGGAAGTGGGCTCGCCGCCGGCACCGTCGCAGCGCCGTGCCGATGCCCGCCGAATGAAGCTCGGCCTCGCAGCGCCGCGCGGCTCGCGAGGGCTGGTCGACACGCTGGCGGTGGCCGCCGCGGTTCTTGCAAGCATCGCGATGATCCAGCTGGCCACGGCCAGCATACCCGTCACGCTGGCCTATGCCGGTGGCCTGGTGGTGCTCGGCCTGGTGGCGCTGGCCGCAGGGCGCCGCCGGACGGCACCTGCCGTCGACGCCGAGGGGGCGGTGCCCGACTGGTCGGTCACCGTCGCCGCGATCGAGCAGCCCGGCATGGCGCTGGCGATCACCGACCGCGCCAACCGCCTGGTCTGCGCCAACGCCGCCTACGAGCTGTGGTTCGGTTCGAGCCACGCGCCGCCGCGGCTGCCGGTCGACGGGGCTTCGGCCGAGCAGCTCGCACGCGCGGCGCGCGCGGCGTGGCGCGAAGGCGAGAGCGCCGAGGTGACCGTCGCCGACGAGCGCCAGGCGTGGGTCGGCGCGGCGCAGCGCGCGGGACGCGGCGACGACTACCTGATCTGGCGCTTCGCGCCGATCGTGCGCACCGAGCCGCTCGCCGGAATCGGCAAGTGGATCACCGGCCCGTTCGGCCGGATCCTCAGCGCCGCGGGGATCGAGATCGCCCTCGTCGGCCCCGACGGCGCGATCCGCGCGGCGAACTCGGGGTTCGCCCGCCGTGCCGCCGGCGACGAGACCGCGAGCATGGCCGGGCTCGATTTCACCGCGCTTCTCCGTTCGGACGAGCGCGACCGGATCTTCTTCGCGCGCGAAGGGCGTAAGGGCGCGCCGCAGACGCTGGTCAACGTGCCGCTGTCCGATCCCGACAACGGGCGCGAGGCGCGGGTCGGCGAAGCGCCGTCGCTGATGATGCTGTTCGACAGCGGCGTCGGCCTCGGCGGCTGGACCAGCGAGGCGCGCGGGCAGACGCCGCAGCTCGAGGGGCTGCTCGAGCAGCTCCCGCTCGGACTGGCGATGACCGACCGCGACGGGCATTTCCTGTTCGCCAACCCCGCTTTCCGCCGCGCCACCGGGGCCGAGGGCAAGGCGATGCCGCCGTACCCCTCGGACCTCGTCGTGCGGCAGGACAAGACCGCGATGTCCGACGCGGTGCGCCGCTTCGGCCAGGGCCCGGCGATGAGCGGCGACATCGCGGTGCGGCTGCGCAACGAGCCCGACGAGCCGGTTTCGCTCGGCCTCGCCGGCGTGCGCGGGCTTGGCGAAGCCGCGGTGCTGCTGAGCCTTGCCGACACCACCGAGGAAACCCGGCTCAAGCGGCAGGTGGCGCAGGCGACCAAGATGCAGGCGGTCGGCCAGCTCGCCGGCGGCGTGGCGCACGACTTCAACAACGTGCTGACCGCGATCATCGGCTACTGCGACCTCATGCTGCTGCGCCACACGCCGGGCGACAGCGACTACGACGACATCCAGCAGATCAAGGCCAACTCGAACCGCGCCGCCTCGCTCACGCGCCAGCTGCTGGCGTTCAGCCGTCAGCAGACGCTGCAGCCCGAAGTGCTCCAGCTGCCCGACGTGATCGCCGAGGTCAGCCAGCTGCTCAAGCGGCTGCTCGGCGCCAAGATCACGCTCAAGACGCACCACGACCGCGATCTCGGCCCGGTGCGCGCCGACCCGCGACAGCTCGAGCAGGTGATCGTCAATCTCGCGGTCAACGCGCGCGATGCGATCCAGGCGCGCGGCGGCGAGCAGGCTACCGGCACGCTCAGCTTCACCACCCGCCGCGTCGCCTCGCGCGATTTGCGCCGCACCGGCAGCGAGATCATTCCCGCGGGCGACTACACGGTGCTGATCGCCGAAGACACCGGCGGCGGCATCCCCTCGGTCAACCTGTCGAAGATCTTCGAGCCGTTCTTCACCACCAAGGAGCAGGGCAAGGGCACCGGGCTCGGCCTGTCGACGGTCTACGGCATCGTCAAGCAGTCGGGCGGGTTCATCTTCGTCGACAACGTGGTCGGCCAGGACAAGCAGATCAAAGGCGCGCGCTTCACGATCTACCTGCCGGTCTACCAGGCGACCGAGGAGGAGCTGCGCAAGGCCGAGACCGCCGAGGAGAAGGGCGAGTGGTCGGGCGGCGGGCGCATCCTGCTGGTCGAGGACGAGGACATGGTGCGCGCGGTCGCCGAGCGGGCACTGGCGCGCCAGGGTTACACGGTGGTCACCGCGGCCGACGGCGACCTCGGGGTCGAGGCGGTGCGCGACAATCCGGATTTCGACCTCGTGGTCAGCGACGTGGTCATGCCGAGCATGGACGGCCCGGCGATGGCGCGCGAGATCCGCCAGCTCGTCCCGGGTATGCCGGTGCTGTTCATGTCCGGCTATGCCGAGGAGCAGCTCCGCCGCGAGATCGACATCGAGGGGATGCACTTCATCCCCAAGCCGTTCAGCGTGGCGCAGATCGCGGCCAAGGTGGGCGAAGTGCTGAGGGCGGCGCGGCGGTAGCGCCTGTCCCGATCACGCCCCTGTCCCGATCAAGTTAGCCCCCGGGCCCGTTTAGAATATCCGTTCGTCCCGAGCGAAGTCGAGGGACCAGGCCGAGCGAAGCCGAGGCCATGCACTTGGCGCGGCTTCTCGGCTGCGCTCGAAGCCGTCCCTCGACTTCGCTCGGGACGAACGGATCTTGCTCAAGTCTGAGCTGAACCTGACGGGCTCTGGTGCCAATCAGCCGCTCCTGATCGCCTTCCAGCGCTTGAGCCGCTCGGCGATCAGCTTCGCGCGTTTCCGGTCGTCCGGGCCGTCGAGCACGGCGATGTCTTCAGGCTCGGCGCGCAGGTAGATTCCGGATGTCCGTGCGTTCACCGCGGGCTGGGCCTCGGACAGCGTCGTGAAATAGCCCGATGCGCGGTCGGCGGACTCGAGGCCGATCTCGCCGGTTCCGTGCAGCCGCGGCGCGTCCGGGTCGAGCGGGCGTTCGCCTCGCCAGTAGTAGAACAGACCCTCGGGCTCGCGCCGGGCCTTGGCGGCTTCGCTCCAGTACCGCGCCGACAGTGCGCCGTCCTCGCGCCACGAGCGGCCGGTCAGCTCGAGCGTGCCGTCATGCCCGCGCGCGATCCGCAGCAGGCTCAGCGCGGACGGCTCGCGCGCGTTGCGCTCGGTCAGCGAATATTGCCACCACGCGCCTTCGATGCGGGCAAGTCGGCCCTCAGCCTCGATCGCCTGCCGCAGCGTCTGGTCGATGCACTTCATTTCGGCGGGGGTGATCGCCTCGGCGTAGCGCACGCAAGTCAGGCCGAGCAGGTCGGTCGGCAGCTTGGCGCCGCGCGCGTGGAGGATGAAGGTCCGGCGCATGCCGAGCACGCCGCCGAACAGCCCGGCCTCGAACACGACGTTGTCGCGCGGCGAGGCCTGGCCCTCGTCCGGCCCGGGTGGCGCCGACACTCCGGCGGCGGTCCAGTCGTCCTGCGCGAACACGAACGCGGCAAAATCGACCTCGCGGGTCAGCTCGAGCAGGCGCTCGAGCGTGGAGGTCCCGGGGTTGAACACCGTCGTCCACGGTTCGACGTGCGCGACCTGCTCGAGGCCGCGGGTCAGCGCCCCTAGCAGCTTGGCCTGCTTGCCCGACGAGCCGAGGAAAATGCGCGGCTTGTCCATCCTCAGGCCAGGCCCTCCTCGGTCAGCGCCTGTCGCACCGCACCGCGCTCGGCAACCCGCTCGAAGTATTCGAGCACGCGCGGCGACAGCGGCAGGGCAAAGCCCTTGGCCCAGCGCAGCATGGCGAACAGGTAGGCGTCGGCCACGGTGAACGCGCCGCCGAACAGGTACGGCCCGACCATCCGCTTCTCGAGATAGGCGAGGCGCGTCGCGACCGCCTGGCCGGCCGCTGCGGTATCGTCGCCGGCGTGCCAGAACGGCTTGAAGGCGATGTGCAGCTCGGTCGACAGGTACGACAGCATCTCGATCAGCCGCGTGCGCCCGAGCGGGCCGTCGACGCCGAGCTCCGGCGCGCGCTGGGCGAGCAGGTCGAGCACCGCGACGTTCTCGGTCACCGCGGACCCATCGTCGAGCACCAGCAGCGGCACCGAGCCCGCCGGGTTGATCGCCCGGTAGTCGCCGCCGCGCTCGGTGACCTTGGCCTTGAGGTCGACCCGCTCGAACTCGGCGGGAAGGCCCGCTTCGTGCAGCACGATCCGCGTCGCGAGACTGCACGCAGCTGGCGAATAGTAGAGTTTCATCGATCGCATCTCCCCTGGAACGGGGCGCGGGCCCGACGGCTGCCGGACCCGCGCCGCGCAATCACGCCATTTCAGACGCGGCAGCGTGCGCCGGCTGCTCGGTGTCGGATGCGTCGCCGCGGATGAAGGCCAGCAGATCGGCGTTCACGATCTCGGGATGGGTCTGGCACAGGCCGTGCGGCAGGTCCTTGTAGGTGACGAGCGTGCCGTTCCTGAGCAGCTTGACCGTCAGCGGGGCCGAATCCGCATAAGGCACGATCTGGTCGTCCTCGCTGTGGATCACCAGCACGGGCACCTCGATCGCCTTGAGGTCCTCGGTGAAGTCGGTCTCGGAGAACGCCTTGATGCACTCGTAGCCGGCCTTGGCGCTGCCCATCATGCCCTGCCGCCACCAGTTGTAGATCAGCCCTTGCGAGACATTCGCGCCGGGGCGGTTGAAGCCGTAGAACGGGCCTGTCGGGATATCGAGGTAGAGCTGCGCGCGGTTGGCGGCGAGCGCCGCGCGAAAGCCGTCGAACACCTCGATCGGGGTGCCGCCCGGATTTGCGTCGGACTTGACCATGACCGGCGGGACCGCGTCGATCAGCACCGCCTTGGCGACGCGTCCCGGCTCCGAGCGCGCGACATAGCGCGCCACTTCGCCGCCGCCGGTCGAATGGCCGATGTGGATCGCGTCCCTGAGATCGAGCTCGGCGACCAGCGCCGCCACGTCGGCCGCGTACGTGTCCATCTCATTGCCTTCGCTGGTCTGGCTCGAGCGGCCGTGGCCACGCCGGTCGTGCGCGATCACGCGGAAGCCCTCGGCGAGGAAGAACAGCATCTGGTTGTCCCAGTCGTCGGCGCTCAGCGGCCAGCCGTGGTGGAACACGATCGGCTGCGCGTCCTTCGGACCCCAGTCCTTGTAGAAGATCTCGGTGCCGTCTTGCGTGGTGACGTAGGTCATCGGGGGTCGTCCCTTGCCAGTGTGCCGGTCAACAGGACCGGCGCTGCGTCCGGCGGGGGCCGGTGACGGATGGGCGACGGGTCCGCCGAAACCCACCGACTCGTCTGCAGGACGATGCCAAGCTAACATTGTGCACTGCAACAGTCACGGCGCCGGGAGGCCTAGGCTGTTGTGCGCGCAATTTTCGTTCGCCGGGGTTTGCAAACGCTTCATCGTTCGTTCAGAACGCGTTAGCGTAATGTGATACATTGTCACATGGACCCATTCGCCTCGGGGAGAGACGTATGCCTTGCCGTGCCATCCTGGCTGCCGCTGTTTCGGTTGCCGCGCTCGCCGTCCCTGCCGCTGCCCAGGTCGTCGCCGATCCCGACGCGACCGCGCAGGGCGACGTCTCGGTGACGATCTACAACAACAACCAGGCGCTGGTGCAGGACGTGCGACAGCTCGACATCGCCGCCGGCCGCAGCCGGATCGCCTTCCCCGACGTCTCGGCGCAGATCCGCCCCGAGACGCTGAGCTTCGCCGCGGCCGACACCGGGATCGTCGAGCAGAACTTCGACTTCGACCTGCTGACCCCGGGCAAGCTGATGGAGAAGGCGATCGGCCAGACCGTGACGCTGCTGCGGACCAATCCCGCCACGGGGCAGGAGACGCGCGAGCGCGCGACCGTGCTCAGCGTCGCGGGCGGCGTGGTGATCCAGATCGGCGACCGCATCGAAGTGCTGCGCGACGACGGGCTGCCGGTGCGGGTGATCTTCGACCGCGTGCCGCCCAACTTGCGCGCGCGGCCGACGCTGTCGGTCACGCTCGAGAGCAGCCGCGGCGGTACGCGCCCTGCCTCGCTGCGCTACCTCACGCCGGGTCTCGGCTGGTCGGCCGACTACGTCGCGCTCTACGACGAGGCCAAGGGCGCGATCGACATGCAGGGTTGGGTCACGCTGACCAACGAGACCGGCACGACCTTTCACGCCGCGAATACGCTGCTGGTTGCCGGCAGCCCGAACGGCGGTGGGTACAATTCGCAGCCCCGCCGCTTCAGCCCCGGGACCGAGACAGCGGGCCGCGAGCAACTCGGCGACTTCTATCTCTATCCGATCGCCGAGCGCACCACGATCGCCAACAACCAGACCAAGCAGGTCAGCTTCCTCGACGTGCAGGCGGTGCCCGCGCGAAAGGTCTACTCGCGCGAGGTCGGCTGGCTGAGCTCGGACGACCAGCCGGTCAACGTCACCAGCCAGATTGCCTTCTCGTCGTCGCGCGAGGGCGGGCTGGGAGACGCGCTGCCGGCAGGCACGGTGCGCTTCTACCAGCGCGACCGCCAGGGCAACCCGCAGTTCATCGGCGAGAACCAGGTCGGCCATACGCCGATGGGCAGCGAGCTGTCGCTCGCGACCGGCGACGCGTTCGACGTGTTCGTCCAGGCCGAAGTCGAGAGCCGCGACCGGATCACCTCCGACGAATACGAGCGCAGCGCGCGCTTCCGGGTGATCGAGAACGGCGAGGTCGTGCGCACCGTCGAGGTCGAGAAGAACGCCGAGTTCTGGCGTACGACGATGCGCTATACGCTGACCAACGCCAAGGCGACGCCGGTCGAGGTCGAGCTGGTCCAGGGCGGCCTCGAGCGCGGCTGGTGGAGCCGGGACTTCCGCGTGATCAGCGAGGACGTCGCGGGCACGCAGCTCAACTCCGATCGCCGCAAGTACCTCGTCACCGTGCCGGCGAACGGCAAGCGCGAGGTGCGCGTTACCTACGAGACGCGGTACTGAGGAGCGGGTCAGTGGCGCGGGTCGCCATCCTTGCCGCCTGTCTGCTGGCGCTGATCGCCACGCCCGTTGCGGCGCGCGAAGCGGTCGACGCCTCGGCGCCGCAGGATCTCGCGGTCACGCTCTACCGCGATCCCAACCGTGGGCCGCAGCAGGCGATGAATCGCAACTGGCCGCGGGGCTTCGCGATGATCACCGAGACGCGCACGGTAACACTGCCGCAGGGTGAATCGACGATCCGCTTCACCGGCGTCGCCGAGGGGATGATCGCGGTCAGCGCGATCGTCACCGGACTGCCCGGAGGGACGATCGAGAAGAACCGCAACGCCGACCTGCTCAGTCCCGCGTCGCTGATCGACGGCACGCTCGGCAACCGGGTCACGGTCACGCGGACCAATCCCGCGACCGGGCAGGCGGTGGCGCAAGACGCGATCATCCGCACTCGCGCCGACGGCGGGCTGGTGCTGCAGACCGAGCAGGGGTTCGAGGCGGTTCGCTGCTCGGGGCTGCCCGAGAAGCTCACGTTCGACCGCGTGCCGGCGGGGCTCTCGCCACAGCCGGTGTACAGCGTGAACACGCGCGACCCGCGCGGCGGCACCTACACAGTCCAGCTCACCTACCTCGCCTGGGGCTTCGACTGGCAGGCGCACTACGTCGCCACGCTCGCCGAGGCGCAAGACGGTCCGGGGCAGGGCGATGCGATACGCATGCGGCTGATGAGCTGGCTCACGCTGCTCAACGACAACGGCCAGAGTTTCGAGAATGCCGAGCTGCTGGTCGTGGCGGGCACGCTCAACGTGGTCAGCAACTTCCGCGGCCTCGCCGATCCGCCCGACGCCCGGCCGCTGGCGCTGACCTGCTACCCGTTCGGCAGCACGGCCGAGGGCTCGCCGATCGAGGACTGGGCGGCAGCGGCGGACGGCTACGCCGCAGGAGCACCGCCTCCGCCGCCGCCACCACCGCCGCCTCCACCTCCCCCACCGCCCGCGCCGCTCATGGTCACCGCCTCGCGCAGCGCGATGAAGGCCGCGGAAGAGCAGCTCGGCGACCTCAAACTCTACCGCGTGCCCGAGCATGTCACGGTCGCCGCCAAGGGCCTCAAGCAGGTCGCCTTCCTCGACGAGGACCAAGTCGAGGCGCGCCTGCTCTATCGCTCGGTTTGCTCGCCGTGGGACGCGCGCGACCAGGCGCAGGCCGCGGCGATGCTGCTGGTCACGGTCAACGACAAGGCGCATGGCCTCGGCATGGCGCTGCCGATGGGCGGTCTGACGGTGTTCGAGCCGTCCGCCTTCGGCGAGCAGCTCGTCGCCGAGAACCGCATCCGCGATTACGCCGAGGGGCAGGACGTCGAGCTCGAGATGGGCGCGAGCAGCCAGGTGTTCGGCGGCTGCGAGGTGACCGCCCAGGTCACCGATCCGAAGCAGTGGATGCCGCTGCGCGCGGTGCTGACCAACGCCAACCCCAACCCGGTCACCGTGCGGCTGGTGCTCGGCAGCCCGACCTCGTGGACGCTGCGCGGCCTGTCGGGCACCCGCGTCAAGGACGGGATGACGACCCTCGAGGTGACCATTCCCGGCAACGGCCGGCGCGAGCTCACGTGGAAAGCGCGGCCGGTCGGGGCAAGCTAGTCGCCCGCCGAAAAAAATTCAGCACGCTCCCAAGGAAATCCGCTGCCGGGCCGTCTCAGGTCACATGCGCGGGATGATCCGGCGCACAAGCGAGGGAGACTTTCCATGAGCCATGTCCGTGCCGCCGCGTTGGCGGCCCTATCCGTGGCGACGCTCGCCACTGCAGCCTCGGCGCAGACCGACCCCGACGCGACCGCGCAAGGCGACGTATCGGTGACGATCTACAACAACGGCCAGTCGCTGGTTCAGGACGTGCGCCAGCTCGACATCCTGCCGGGGCGCAGCACGATCGCGTTTCCCGACGTCTCGGCGATGATCCGGCCCGAGACGCTGAGCTTCGCCGCCGACGGCACCGGGATCGTCGAGCAGAACTTCGACTTCGACCTGCTCACCCCGCAGAAGCTGATGGAGAAGGCGATCGGGCAGACGGTCACGCTGGTGCGAACCAATCCCGCGACCGGGCAGGAGACGCAGGAGCGGGCGAAGGTCCTGTCGACTGCCGGCGGCGTGGTGATCCAGATCGGCGACCGGATCGAGGTGCTGCGCGACGACGGGCTGCCGGTGCGGGTGATCTTCGACCGCGTGCCGCCCAACCTGCGCGCCCGGCCGACGCTGTCGGTCACCGTCGACAGCCGCCGCGGCGGCACGCGGCCGGCCTCGATCCGCTACCTGACGCCGGGGCTGGGATGGTCGTCGGACTACGTCGCGCTGTACGACGAGGGCAAGGGCACGATCGACATGCAGGGGTGGGTCACGCTGACCAACACCACCGGGACGACGTTTCAGGGCGCGGACACGCTGCTCGTCGCGGGCAATCCCAATTCGGGCGGCGGCTCGCCCGTCGCCTATCGGGGCGGATATTCGCCGCCGCCGCCTCCCGGCCGCAGCGTGGTCCCGGGCACCGAGACCGCCGGCCGCGAGCGGCTCGGCGATTTCTACCTCTATCCGATCGCCGGGCGCACCACGATCGCCAACAACCAGACCAAGCAGGTCAGCTTCCTCGACGTCCAGGGCGTGCCCGCGCGCAAGGTCTACGGCCGCACAGTCGGCTGGCTCTCCTCGGACTCGCAGCCGGTCAACGTCCAGAGCCTGCTCGCCTTCTCGTCGTCGCGCAACGGCGGGCTCGGCGACGCGCTGCCCGCGGGCACGGTGCGGTTCTACCAGCGCGACCGGCAGGGCGACCCGCAGTTCATCGGCGAGAACGCGATCGGCCATACGCCGATGGGCAGCGAGCTGACGCTGGCCACGGGCGACGCATTCGATATCACCGTCCAGGCCGAGGTCGAGAGCCGCGACCGGATCACCTCGGGCGAATTCGAGACCTACAAGCGGTACCAGGTGATCGAGGACGGCGAGGTCGTCCGCGAGACCAACGTGCAGTACGCCGTCAGCTACTGGCGCACGACGATGCGCTACACGGTGACCAACGCCAAGCCCGAGCCCATCGAGGTCGAACTGGTCCAGGCCGGTCTCGACTACGGCTGGTGGTCGCGCGACTTCCGCGTCGCCAGCGAGGACGTACCGGGCGCCCAGCTCAACGCCGACCGGCGCAAATACGTGATCTCGGTGCCCGCCAACGGCAAGCGCGAAGTCCGCGTCACTTACGCCACCCGGTACTGAGGAGCGATAAGATGCGCCTTTTGCTTGTCCTGATGGCCATGACCTGCGCCACACCGCTTGCCGCACGCGAGACGGTCGATGCCTCGGCCCCGTCGGCGCTCGCGGTCACGCTCTATCGCGATCCCGGCCGCGGCGCCGGCGTCGCGATGGACCGCGAGTCGCCGCGCGGGTTCGCGATGATCACCGAGACCCGCACGGTGACGCTGCCACCCGGCGAATCGACGATCCGCTTCGAGGGCGTCGCCGAGGGCATGGTCGCGGTCAGCGCGATCGTCACCGGGCTGCCCGGAGGGACGATCGAGAAAAATCGCAACGCCGACCTGCTCAGCCCGGCGTCGCTGATCGACGGCACGCTCGGCAACCGGGTCACGGCGACGCGAACCGATCCGGCGACCGGCCGCGAGGTCGCCGAACAGGCGATCGTGCGCACCCGGGCCGACGGCGGGCTGGTGCTGCAGACCGGCGAGGGCTTCGAGGCGGTGCGCTGTGCCGGGCTGCCCGAACGGCTGACTTTCGACCGCGTGCCCGCGGGCCTCTCGGCGCAGCCGGTGTTCAGCGTCGACACCCGCCATCCGACCGGAGGCACCTACACGGTGCAGCTGACCTACCTCGCATGGGGCTTCGATTGGCAGGCGAACTACATCGCCACGCTGGCGGAGACGGGCCCGCGGCGCAATCGCGGCGGCAAGGTCAAGCTGCGGTTGATGAGCTGGCTGACGCTGCTCAACGACAACGGCCAGAGTTTTGCCGATGCCGAGCTTCTGGTGGTCGCGGGCACGCTCAACGTGGTGAGCAACTTCGAGGCGCTCGCCGATCCACCCGACGCACGGCCGCTCGCGCTGACCTGCTATCCGTTCGGGAGCACGGCGGCGGGCTCGCCGGTCGAGGAGCTGTTGCCACCAGTGCCGCCCTTGCTGATGTCGATGGCGGCCGAGGGTGCGATCGTGGTCACCGGCAGCCGCATCGAGCGGCGCGACTTCGACACAGCCAGGCCGATGATTGCGGCCGACGCCATGGCCAGCGAGGAAGCACTCGGCGATCTCAAGCTCTACCGCGTGCCCATGCCGGTCACCGTGGCGGCCAAGGGGCTCAAGCAGGTCGCCTTCCTCGATCAGCACGCGGTCGAGGGACGGCTGCTCTACTCGCATGCCTGCGCGCCGTGGGACAAGAGCGACGAGGCGCACCCGGCGGGCATGCTGCTGGCGACGGTCAACGACGAGAAGCACGGCCTGGGGAAGGCCTTGCCGACGGGCGGGGTGGCGGTGTTCGAGCCGTCGTCCTTCGGCGAGCAGCTCGTCGCCGAGGAGCAGATTCGCGACTATGCCGAGGGGCAGGACGTCGAGCTCGACCTCGGCGAGAGCAGCCAGGTGTTCGGGTCGTGCGAGCTGCCGGGCGAGGTCGAGCCCTCCGCGCAGCCTGCGCGCTGGACGCCGATGCGCACGACGCTGAGCAACGCCAACCCCGACCCGGTGACGGTGCGGATTTACCTAGGACGGCCCTCCGAGCTGCGCTTCCGCGGACTGCCCGAAATGCGGCTCAAGGACGGGCAGACGATCGTCGAGGTCACGGTTCCGGCCAACGGCAGCCGCGAGGTCACGTGGGAGGTGCGGCCGGCCGGGGCCGTCTAGCGCTGGCGAGAGCGCAAATGATCCGATTTGGAAGAAATTGTCGTTCCCCCCTTGTTCTACTGGAACAAACCCGATACATGCACCGTCGTTGACGAGTTGATCGCAACCCTAGGCAACTGACGGAGGCCATGTCATGGCGGCGGGATTGAAGCTGGTGGAGAAGGAATCGGTGGACCGTCAGAAGGCGCTCGAAGCCGCGCTTGCGCAGATCGACCGCGCATTCGGCAAGGGCTCGGCCATGAAGCTCGGCCAGAAGGAGACGATGCAGGTCGAGACGATCTCGACCGGCTCGCTCGGGCTCGACATCGCGCTCGGCGTCGGCGGCTTGCCGCGCGGCCGGGTGATCGAGGTCTATGGGCCAGAAAGCTCGGGCAAGACCACGCTCGCGCTGCACGTGATCGCCGAGGCGCAGAAGGGCGGTGGCACCGCCGCGTTCGTCGACGCCGAGCACGCGCTCGACCCGGTCTACGCCAAGAAGCTCGGAGTCGATATCGACGAGCTGATCGTGTCGCAGCCCGACACCGGCGAGCAGGCGCTCGAGATCGTCGACACGCTGGTGCGCTCGAACGCGATCGACGTGCTGGTGATAGACTCGGTCGCCGCGCTGGTGCCGCGCGCCGAGATCGAGGGCGAGATGGGCGATTCGCACGTCGGCCTGCAGGCGCGGCTGATGAGCCAGTCGCTGCGCAAGCTGACCGGCTCGATCAGCCGCTCGCGCTGCATGGTGATCTTCATCAACCAGCTGCGCATGAAGATCGGCGTGATGTACGGCAACCCCGAGACCACCACCGGCGGCAACGCGCTCAAGTTCTACGCCAGCGTGCGGCTCGACATCCGCCGCACCGGGCAGATCAAGGAGCGTGACGATATCGTCGGCAACACCACACGGGTGAAGGTGGTCAAGAACAAGGTCGCCCCGCCGTTCAAGCAGGTCGAGTTCGACATCATGTACGGCGAGGGTATCTCGAAGATCGGCGAGATTCTCGATCTCGGCGTCAAGGCCGGGCTGGTCGAGAAATCGGGCTCGTGGTTCAGCTACGACTCGATCCGGATCGGCCAGGGGCGCGAGAACGCCAAGACCTATCTGAAGGACAATCCCGAAGTTTGCGACCGTCTCGAAGCCGCGATCCGCGGCCGCATCGACGCGGTGGCCGAAGAGATGATGGCGGGCCCGGACGCGGACGACGACATCTGATCTTCAAGCGGCGCGTCGCCCCATGACGCAAGGGCGGGCGCGGATGCGGAACCGGAGCCGGTGCGGCAGTCCCACGGGACCCGCGCCGGCTTCTTCGCATTTTGCGACAACTGACATATGGCATGGACTGCGCCTGACGAGGGGACCTTCGCGATGACCGACGCCAGCGAATGGCAGGGCCGCAGCGGCCGCAACTGGGCGGCCGAGTGGCGACGCACCGACCGCACCTTTGCCCCGCTGACCGAACGCCTGCTCCAGCGCAGCCGCGATTTCACCTTCGCTTCGGTGCTCGACATCGGCTGCGGCGCGGGCGAGCTGTCGCTGGCGTTGGCGCGCGGCCGGCCCGCCACCCGCGTGGTCGGGGTCGACATTTCGCCGCACCTGGTCGGCGTCGCGCGCGAGCGCGGGGCGCACCTCGGCAACGTCGCGTTCGACGTCGGCGACGCCGCCGTCTGGTGGCCCGAAGCGGGTTTTGCGCCGGAGTTTCTCGTCTCGCGCCACGGGGTGATGTTCTTCGACGATTCCGTCGCCGCCTTCGCCCATCTCGCCGAGCTCGCCGCACCGGACGCAGGGCTGATGTTCTCGTGCTTCCGCGCCATGGGCGAAAACCCGTTCTTCACCGAGGTAACCCGGCTGCTCCCCGAGGCCTCTCCGCCGCCCGACCCTCGCGCGCCCGGGCCGTTCGCCTTTGCCGATCCCGCGTACGTCGAGGCGATCCTGACCGCGGCGGGATGGCGGGCAGTGGTGTTCGATCCGTTCGACCTGGCCATGATCGTCGGCGCCGGGGCCGATCCGGTCGAGGATGCCATGGCCTACTTCTCGTCGATCGGCCCGGCCGCGCGCGCCGCCGCCGAGCTGTCGCCCTACGAGTCCGAGCGCTTGTCCGACGGGCTGCGCAACCTCGCCCGGCGCCACTCGCTCGACGGCATGGTCGCGCTGCGCGCCGCCACCTGGATCGTCACCGCGCGCAAGGGCTGATCGCAGGCCGGCGGCTTAATCCGCTTGTCGCGCCGGGTCCCCGCCCCTAATTCGCCACAATGCACTCGACCAACGACATCCGCCGCGCGTTCCTCGACTACTTCGCGACCAACGGCCACGCCGTGGTGCCCTCGGCGCCGCTGGTGCCGTACAACGACCCGACGCTGATGTTCGTCAACGCCGGCATGGTCCCGTTCAAGAACGTCTTCACCGGACTCGAGACTCCGCCCGCGCCGCGCGCCGCAAGCAGCCAGAAGTGCGTCCGCGCGGGCGGCAAGCACAACGACCTCGACAACGTCGGCTACACCGCGCGTCACCTGACGCTGTTCGAGATGCTCGGCAACTTCAGCTTCGGCGATTACTTCAAGGAGCGGGCGATCGAGCTCGCCTGGAACCTCGTCACGCGCGAGTACGGGCTCGACAAGAACCGCCTGTCGGTCACCGTGTACCACACCGACGACGAGGCGTGGGACCTGTGGAAGCGGATCGCCGGCCTGCCCGACGAGCGCATCATCCGCATCCCGACCAAGGACAACTTTTGGGCGATGGGCTCGGACGGCCCGTGCGGGCCGTGCTCGGAGATCTTCTGGGACCATGGCCCGGAAATCGCCGGCGGCCCGCCGGGATCGCCCGACGAGGACGGCGACCGCTTCGTCGAGATCTGGAACCTCGTGTTCATGCAGTACCTGCAGGCCAACGACCAGATCGTCGGCGACCTGCCCAAGCCGAGCATCGATACCGGCATGGGCCTCGAGCGCATCGCCGGCGTGCTCCAGGGCGTGCACTCGGTGTTCGAGACCGACACCTTCCGCCGGCTGATCGAGGCCAGCGAGGATCTGACCGGCACCCACGCCGAGGGCGACCAGCAGGCGAGCCACCGCGTGATCGCCGACCACTTGCGCTCGACCAGCTTCCTCATCGCCGACGGCGTGCTGCCGGCCAACGAGGGCCGCGGCTACGTGCTGCGGCGAATCATGCGCCGTGCGATGCGCCACGCGCACCTGCTCGGCGCGAAAGAGCCGCTGATGCACCGGCTGGTGCCGACGCTGGTCGGCGAGATGGGCCAGGCCTTTCCCGAGCTGCCGCGCGCGCAGGCGCTGATCGGCGAAGTGCTCGAGCGCGAGGAGACGCGCTTCCGCCAGACGCTGTCGAACGGGCTGCGCCTGCTCGACGAAGCGACCGCCGGGATGGAGCAAGGTGCGAGCCTGCCCGGCGAGACTGCGTTCAAGCTCTACGACACCTTCGGCTTCCCCTACGACCTGACCGAGGACGCGCTGCGCGAGCGCGGCATCGGCGTCGAGCGCGCCGGATTCGACGCGGCGATGGCGCAGCAGAAGGCCGCGGCTCGCGCCGCTTGGAAAGGCTCGGGCCAGGCGGCGGCCGGCGAGGTGTGGTTCGACATCGCCGAGCGCGAAGGCGCGACCGAATTCACCGGCTATGCCGCGACCGCTGGCGATGGCCGCGTGGTCGCGCTGGTGGTCGACGGCAAGGAAGTCGATCGCGCCGAGGCCGGGGCCGAGGTCACCGTGCTCGCCAACCAGACGCCGTTCTACGGCGAGAGCGGCGGGCAGATGGGCGACACCGGCACGATCACCACCGAGGCGGGCCTCAGCATCGCCGTCACCGACACCGCCAAGCCGCTCGGCCGCCTCCACGCGCACCACGGGCGGATCGCCAGCGGGGCGATCGCGGTCGGCGACACCGTGCACCTGGCGATCGACGCCGGGCGCCGCGACCGCATCCGCGCCAACCACTCGGCGACGCACCTGCTGCACGCGGCGCTGCGCAACCGGCTGGGCGAGCACGTCACGCAGAAGGGCTCGCTCGTCGCCGAGGATCGCTTCCGCTTCGACTTCTCGCACCCGAAGCCGCTTACCGCGGAGGATATCGTCGCGGTCGAAGCCGAGGTGAACGCCGAGATCCGCCACAACGCGGAAGTCACCACGCGGCTGATGAGCCCCGACGACGCGGTTGCCGCGGGGGCGATGGCGCTGTTCGGCGAGAAATACGGCGAGGAAGTGCGCGTGCTGTCGATGGGCAGCCCGGGCGAGCGCGGCACGAGCTATTCGGTCGAGCTGTGCGGCGGTACCCACGTGCGCGCGACCGGCGACATCGGGCTGCTGCGCATCGTCTCCGAAAGCGCGGTCAGCTCGGGCGTGCGCCGGATCGAGGCGCTGACCGGCGAGGCGGCGCGGCAGTGGCTGGTCGGCCGCGAAGAGGCGCTCAAGGCGGTCGCGGGGTCGCTGCGCACGGCGCCAGAGGAGGTCGAGGCACGCGTCGCGGCGCTCATGGACGAGCGCAAGCGGCTCGAACGCGAACTGGCCGAGGCGAAGAAGGCGCTCGCGCTCGGCGGTGGCGGCGGTGCGCCGGCGGCAGCCGACGAAGAGGTCGGCGGAGTCAAGTTCTCGGGGCAAGTGCTCAAGGGCATGGATGCCAAGGAGCTGCGAGGCCTGCTCGACGAAGCCAAGAAACGCATGGGCTCGGGCATTGCCGCGATCGTCGCGGTCAACGAGGGCCGCGCGGCTTTCGCGGTCGCGGTCACCGACGACCTGACGGCGCGCTTCAGCGCGGTCGAGCTGGTCCAGGCCGGCGTTGCCGCGCTCGGCGGCAAGGGCGGCGGCGGCCGGTCAGACATGGCCCAAGGCGGTGGCCCCGACGGCGACAAGGCCGAAGACGCGCTCGCGGCGGTCAGGGCTATGCTCGCTGGCGAGACGGTAGCCGGCTAACTCGTCATTCCCGCGACTACTATCCGCGGCGGCTTGCGGCGCTGCGCATTTCGGTTTCGCTACCCCGCGCGGTGTCGCTGCGCCCGGTTGTGGACCGCTCGTCGAGCTGGCCTTTCTTGAGCGAACCGAACTCCTCGCCGGCCTGCTGCTGCGGCTTCTTCGGGGCGTCGTTGGTCTGGTTGTCGTTGCGCATGGGAATGCTCCTTTCGCGGCAACCAACGCTTCGCGGCGCCCGGAGGTCCGCCCCTCGTCGGGCGTTCAGCCCGGTTCGGCCACGCTTGTCCGCAGCTTCGGCTTGTGGTCGAGCTCGCCGCCCTCGCGGATCCGTTCGCGGAACTCGTCGCGCTTCTCGTGGATCGAGGCGATCACCGGGCCCATCGCCACGCCCAAGTCGACCAGCACTGCCTCGGACAGCTGCAGCGAGGCTTCGAGCGTCTCGGGCACCGCCGTGCTCGCGCCGGCTCGGTAGAGCTCAGAGGCGTGCGCGGTGTCGCGCGCGCGGGCGATGATCGGCAGCTCGGGATAGGCTGCGCGCAGCTTGCGGGTGACGCGCTGGGCGAGCACCGGCTCGTCCATCGTCAGGATCACCGCCGGCGCCTGTGCGACGCCGAGCTTGTCGAGCACGTCCATTCGCGAGGCGTTGGCGAAGACCGCGTTGTACCCTTCGCGGCGGCAGCGCGCGACGAGCTCGGAGTCCGAATCGATCGCCACGTAGGGCTTGCCGTGGCGCGTCAGCATCTGCGCCACCAGCCGGCCGACACGTCCGCACCCGACCACGATCGCCGGTGGCTCGCCGCTGTCGCCGGCAACGGGCGCGAGCGCTTCGGCGGCGGGCTCGACCCGCCGCGCGGTCACCCGGCCCAGCTTGGCCAGCAGCGGGGTGACGGTGAGGCCGATCGCGGTGACGATCGTCCAGAACTGTGCGGTCTCCAGGTCGACCAGCTGTGCGCTGGTCGCCGCGGCGAGCACGATCAGGGTGGTTTCCGATGGGCTCGCCATCAGGATCCCGGTCTCGGCGGCGGTGCCGCGGCGCGCGCCCATCATCCGCAGCAGCACCCCGGTAACGATCGACTTGACCACGAACACCCCGACCAGCGCGAGCACGATCTCACCCAGGTTGTTCCAGATCATCAGCAGGTCGACGCCCATGCCGACGGTGATCAGGAACACGCCGAGCGCGAGCCCCTTGAACGGCTCCATGATGCCTTCGACTTCGGTGTGGTACTCGGTCTCGGCGATCAGCAGCCCGGCGATCAGCGCGCCGACGATCGGCGAGAGGCCGACCGCGGTGGTCGCCAGGCTGGCGCCGATCACCACCAGCATCGAGGCGGCGAGGAACAGCTCGGGGCTCTTGGTCCGCGCGGCCTCGGCGAACAGCCGCGGCAGCGCGAAGCGGCCGAGAACCATCATCGCCAGCACCACCAGCAGGCCCATCCACAGGGTGTCGAACAGGCCCTCGAGCCCCTCGGTCCCTGCACGCGGCGCCAGCGCGCCGAGCACGAAGATGATCGGCACGATGGCGATGTCCTCGAACAGCAGCATCGCCAGCGCCGCTTTCCCGACCGGGGTCTGCGTTCCCGAGATCGGCAGCACCAGCGCGGTCGAGCTGAGTGCGAGCGCGAGGCCGACGGCAAGTGCCGCCGACCAGTTGCCGCCGACTGCCATGAGCCCCGCGGCGAGCAGCCCGGCGCCGATCAGCAGTTCGAGCGCCCCGAGGCCGAACACCTGCCGGCGCATTGCCCACAGCCGGTTGAACGACAGCTCGAGCCCGATCGTGAACAACAGCAGGACGATGCCGAACTCGGCGAAGGGCGCAAGGCCCTCGGGTTCGGTGATCGTCATGTAGAACAGCCACTCGTGCTCCCCGACCATCCGCCCGAGCCCGTAAGGGCCGACCAGCACGCCGACGAGAATGAAGCCGATGACGGGGGTGATGCGGAAGCGCGCGAACAGCGGGATGACGATGCCCGCCGCGCCCAGTATCACCAGCGCGTCGGACAGCATCGGAGAGAGGGTTTCGCCATGCATTACCGGACTATGGCAGGCGGCCGGTGAACGGCGCAACCGCCGATGTCGCGCCGGACGTGTTGATCGTCGGCGGCGGGCCCGCAGGGATGATGGCCGCGCTGCTGTTCGCGCGCGCCGGGGTGCGGGTGCGGGTGCTCGAGAAGCACGCCGACTTCTTCCGCGATTTCCGCGGCGACACGGTCCACCCCTCGACGATGGAAGTGCTCGACCAGCTCGGCATGCTCGGACGCTTCCTCGAGCGGCCGCACGAGCGGGTGCAGAGCGCCGAGATCCGCGTCGCCGGGCGTCCCTACAAGATCGGCGACCTGTCGCACCTCAGCGGCCCCGCGCCGTTCATCGCGATGATGCCGCAATGGGAGTTCCTCGACTTCCTGCGCGACGAGGCCGCCGCGTTCCCCGGCTTCGCGCTCGAAATGGAAGCCGAAGTCACCGGCCTCGTCGAGGACGGCGAGCGCGTCGCGGGCGTGCGTCTTGCCGATGGCCGCGAATTGCGCGGGGACAAGCTCGTGCTGATGACCGACGGCCGTGGATCGCTCGTCAGGCGGCTGTCGCTGCTGCCGATCACCGAACTCGGCGCGCCGATGGATGTGCTGTGGTTCAGCCTGCCCAAGGCCGACAACCCGGCCGACAAGCTGCGCGGCGCGGTCGAGACCGGGCGCATGGCGGTGCTGATCGACCGGCGGACCTACTGGCAGGTCGCCTTCCTGATCCCCAAGGGTGCCGCGGCCGAGGTCAAGGCGCGCGGGGTCGGCTGGATCCGGGCACAGATGCAGGAGATGTTTCCCGATCTCGATCTCGGCGGAGCGGGCGGGCTCGAAAGCGAGGCCGACTTGCACCTGCTTTCGGTCGCGCTCGACCGCCTCGACCGCTGGCACCGCCCGGGCCTGCTGGCGATCGGCGACGCCGCGCACGCGATGAGCCCGATCGGGGGCATCGGCATCAACCTGGCGATCCAGGATGCCGTCGCCGCGGCGAACGTGCTCGCCGCCCCGCTGGCGCGCGGCGAGGACGTCGAGCCGCTGCTGCACAAGGTCCAGGCCCGGCGGCTGTTCCCCACCCGGATGATCCAGGCCGGCCAGAAGCTGGCGCAGGACACGATCATCGGCGCGGTGTTCGCCGGCGCGCAGATCACCGGCGCGCCGTTCGCGGTGCGCATGCTCGATCGCTTCGCGATGCTGCGGCGCATTCCCGGACGAATCATCGGCCAGGGATTCAGGCGCGAGCGGGTGAAGTCGCCGGCGATTGACCCACACGAAGGACGTCCTAGGCTCGACGCATGACACGAACCTGGCCAGTCTTGAGGCACGCCTTGCTCGTCGTGCTGCTCACGGCAGCGGCGCCGGCTGCCGCGGCCGAGCCCGAACCCGACGGGGCACCGGCGAAGGTCCTGTTCGACGCCGGCCGCTTCGAGGAAGCTGCCGCGAGCTACGGCGAACTCGCTGCGGAATATGCCGCGCGCTATCCGCAATCCGACGCCCAGCGCTACTACTGCGGCGAGGGCGGGGCGGAGGCGCTGCTCTATCTCACCACGGCGGCGACGGACGGCGTTTCGGCAAGCGTCATCGGCACCGACTGGTGCGAGGCGCTGTTCATGCAGGCCTATTCGTTCGTCGAGATGAAGCGGCTGGATCTGGCCATCGAACCGCTCGAGCAGGCGCACGAGCTGGCGCCCTACAACGCGAAGTACGCCAACGAACTCGGCTTCGTGCTGAGCAGGCTCGGGCGGCTCGACGAAGGGATGGCCGCCTACCGCAGGGCGATCGCTGGGGCCGAACTGGCTGAAGGGCAGGATCGCAACAAGGCGGTGGCGTGGCGGGGCGTCGGCTGGATCCACTCGGACCGCCGGGAATGGGATCTCGCCGAGGAAGCGCTGCGCAAGAGCCTCGAAATCGATCCCGACAACCCGATGGCGCTGGGGGAGCTCGATTACATCGCGCAACAGCGGTCGGGCAAATAGCCGCTCCGCGTTAGCCCGACGAGGCCGGTGGGCTCTCAGGCCCAGCCGGCCATCTCCGTCTCGAGATTCTGCACGATCGCCTCGAAGAACTGCTCGGTGGTCATCCACGGCTGGTCGGGGCCGATCAGCAGCGCGAGGTCCTTGGTCATCTTGCCGCTCTCGACGGTGTCGATGCAGACCTTCTCGAGCGTCTCGGCGAAGCGGACCACCTCGGGCGTGCCGTCGAACCGGCCGCGGTAGATCAACCCGCGGGTCCAAGCGAAGATCGAGGCGATCGGGTTGGTGCTGGTCGCCTTGCCCTGCTGGTGCTGGCGGTAGTGGCGGGTGACGGTGCCGTGCGCGGCCTCGGCCTCGACGGTCTTGCCGTCGGGGGTCATCAGCACCGAGGTCATCAGCCCGAGCGAGCCGAAGCCCTGCGCGACCTGGTCCGACTGCACGTCGCCGTCGTAGTTCTTGCAAGCCCAGATGAACTTGCCGCTCCACTTGAGCGCGGAGGCGACCATGTCGTCGATCAGGCGGTGCTCGTAGGTGATGCGCGCGGCCGCAAAACGGGCCTTGAAGCCTTCCTTGTTGAAGACTTCCTCGAACAGGTCCTTGAAGCGCCCGTCGTAGGCCTTGATGATCGTGTTCTTGGTGCTGAGGTACACCGGCCAGCCGCGGTCGAGCCCGTAGTTGAAGCTCGCGCGGGCGAAATCGCGGATCGAATCGTCGAGGTTGTACATCGACATCGCCACTCCGGAGGCCTTGAACTGATAGACCTCGCGGTCGATCACCTGGCCGTCCTCGCCTTCGAACACGAGGCGCAGCGTACCGGCGCCGGGAACGAGGAAATCGGTCGCGCGGTACTGGTCGCCGAACGCATGGCGGCCGACCACGATCGGGTCGGTCCAACCGGGGATCAGCCGCGGCACGTTGGAAATAACGATAGGCTCGCGGAAGATCGTCCCGCCGAGAATGTTGCGGATCGTCCCGTTGGGGCTCTTCCACATCGCCTTGAGGCCGAATTCCTCGACCCGCGCCTCGTCGGGGGTGATCGTGGCGCACTTCACGCCCACGCCGTACTGCTTGATCGCGTTGGCGCAGTCGATCGTGATCTGGTCGTCGGTCTCGTCGCGCTTCTCGACCGAAAGGTCGTAATACTTCAGGTCGACGTCGAGATAGGGGAGGATCAGCCGCTCGCGGATCCACTGCCAGATGATCCGCGTCATCTCGTCGCCATCGATCTCGACGACGGGGTTCACGACCTTGATCTTCGCCATGCGGGGAGCGTCCTGCCTGAGTGGTTTTGCGGGTCCTTACGGAGCGCCACGCGGCTGCGCAAGCGGGGCGTCGGGCACGACACGACTCGCGCTCATCAGCCAGCCGAGCACGGGCGGAACGCGCGCTGCGATAGCAAGGCCGAGCGTCGCGGCAAGCGGGCGTTCGGCGATGGCCCAGGCCAGCCGTGCGGTGCGCACCGGTGCGGCGGCACGGGCCGCCAGCGCGCGCTGGAACGGCTGTGCGCCGTCGGCTCCCCGTTCGAGCCAGTGACGCGCGGCCATCGCTCCGCTGGCGAGCGCGATCGCGATGCCTTCGCCGGCAAGCGAGGGGATCACCGCGCCCTGGTCGCCGAGGCGGAACAGGCCGGGCTGCGTCGAGCGGGCGATCCAGCCGTACGGTACGGCGCCGACGGTCTCGACCGGCAGTTCAGCCCAATCGCTGCCGAGACGCCTGGCGAATGCCGGATGGCGCGTGGCGAGATCCGCGAGCAGTTGCGCCGGGTCGCCCCCGCTCTCCGTCAGCCGCGACTTGCGCACGGCGAGGCACACGTTGGCGCTGCCGTCCTCCTGCAGCACGATCCCGGCGTAGCCGCCGTCGAACAGATGCAGCTCGATCCGGCCGGCGAGCAATGTTTCGCGCGCCCGGCTCGCCGGGAGCCGCACGCGCAGCCCGAGCGCGGGGTCGCTGGTGGTGCGCGGACGAACGGGGCCGCGCACGTCGTGCTTGCCGGTGGCGAGGAACAGCGCCGCGCCGTTCCACTCGCGCCGGCGGCCGATCACGGTGGTGCCTTCGACGCCGCGCGCGGTATCGATCTCGAGCTCGGCCCCGAGCGCCAGCGCGCGTCGCCGCAGCGCGGTGTCGAGCGCGCGGCGCGACAGGCCGAACGCGGGGGCGGGGAGCGGCAGCGAGACTTCGCGCTCACCGGCGAACAGTGCGAGGCGTTCGATCCGCCGCGCACCGAGCCTTGCCGGATCCACCCCGAGCGCCTGCAACTGCTCGGCGGTGCGCCAGCTGAGGAATCCGCCGCACAGCTGGTCGCGCACCTCGGCGTCGCGGTCGAGCAGCAGCGGCGGCGCGCCGGCCTGCGAAAGCGCGATGGCCGCGGCGCTGCCGGCCGGACCGGCGCCGAGGATCAGCGGAGTCGTTCGACGCATAACCGGAACGGGAACCAGCGCTGCACACGCGCCGCGGTCAAGCCCTCGCGCGCCAGCAGGGCCTTCCATTCCGCCGGCCGGAAGCCGCGCGCGATCGAGGTGTGCCCGTCGAGCCGGACGATGCGATGCCAGCCCATCGTGCTCGCGAGTACCGGCCACGCGGCATGCGCGAAGCCGTGGCGATGCAGGTCGTTGACGAACCAGCCCGCGGCGGCTTCGCGCTCCATGAAGTGCAGGAACGCCACCAGCTGCTCGTCGGCCATATGGTGGGCGACGAGGCTCGAGACCACGCAGTCGAACCCTTGACCGGCGAGGTCGGCGTAGTCGCCGGCGAGATAGCGGATCGGCGCGCCGGACGAAGGCGTGGCTTCGGCCGCGGCGACGCTGCGCGGGTTGAGGTCGATCCCGGTCAGCTCGGCGACGATACCGCGGTGCCGCGCCCAGCGCTCGATCGCACGCAGCATGTCGCCGTCGCCGAAACCGACGTCGAGCAGGCGGAACCGCTCGCGCCGCCCGACGGCATGGTCGAGAAAGGCCAGCGTCGGGCGATAGGCGAAGGTCAGCCGGTTGACCTTCGCGAGGTCGGCCAGCACGGCATGGTAGGTCGCGGAATCGAGCGCCGGATCGTCCATCAGCTCGTCGGCGCGCAGGCGCTCGGCGAGGTTACCCGGCATCGCCTTCGGTCCAGGCGAACCGCAGCCCTTCCATCGCCAGCCCGGGCCCGAAGGCGAGTGCGATGCCGCTGTCGGGCCTCTCGGCCATAAGCTTTTCGAGCACGAACAGCACCGTCGCCGAAGACATGTTGCCGCAGTCCTGCAGCACGTTGCGCGAGGCGGCGACCTTCTCGGGAGGCAGCCCCAGGCCGCGCTCGACCGCGTCGACGATCGACTTCCCGCCCGGGTGGACGGCCCACGCCGCGATCGAGTCGGCGGGCTGGCCGGCGGTCACGGCGGCGGCGACCTCGGGGTCGGCGAGCGCTTCGGCCAGCCGGTGCGGCACATCGCCCGAAAGCTCCATCGCAAACCCGGTGTCGCCGATCGTCCAGGTGATCAGCGAGTGGCTTTCCTCGAGCGTCATCGACAGACCCTCGCCGAGCGCGAGCCCGGGCCCTTCGGCGGTGACGATCGCCGCGGCGGCGCCGTCGGCGAACTGCGCCATCGCCAGCAGGCTCTCGAGCCGGTCGGTCGGTTGCAGGTGTAGGCTGCACAGCTCGACCGCGACCACCAGCACGCGGGCGCGGGGATCGGAGCGGACGATGTGTCCGGCCGTGCGCAGTGCGGTGACGCCGGCGTAGCAGCCCATGAAGCCGATCACGACCCGCTCCACCGTCGGCGCGAGCTTGAGACGGCGGGCGATCACCTGATCGAGTCCCGGCGCGGTGAAGCCGGTGCAACTGGCGACGACGAGATGGGTCACCCGGTCGACCCCCTCGAGCCCGGCGATCGCTTCGAGCGCGAGCTCGGGGGCCTTTTCCGCATAGACCGTCATGCGGTCGGCAGTGCTCGGCGGGTCCGGCCGCGCGTAGAAGCTGCCCGCCGTCTCGTGCGTGTCGTCCTCGCTGAGCACGGTGTAGCGGTTGCCGATGCCCGAGCGTTGCAGCATCCGGTCGAGAAGTCCGGCTTCGCGCTCGCCGAGCTGGCGCCGTGCCCAGTCGCTGTAGCGGCTGTTGCACTCGCTGGCGGGAACCGCGGTGGAGATGGCGTTGATACGCGGTTCTGGCTTGTTCACGCTCATGGAACGGACGTAGCGCAAAGAAGTGCCGGGGAAAGGCCGATCATGTCGGTGAGTAGCCCGACAGCGCGACGTGGTTCAGCGCAATGCGGGTGATCTCGGGCCGCCAGCGGCCGGGCCTGCGCAGGGGATGGTCGCAGCGCGACGCCCCTGGCGATCACGCAGCCGCGTTCGACTGTCTGGATTCGGTGCGGTCCAGCGACGGGCGCTTGCGCAGTGCTGCCTTCATGCGCTGGGCGACAACGTCCAGGTCGCTCTTCAACCTCTCGAGATGCCGGTCGATTTCGCCCTCGGAGAGGCAGCCGGCCGACAGCCCGAGCGCGGCAGACGTAAAACGGACGCCATAGATGCTTTCGTCAAAATCGAACTTTCCGATGATTCGTGACATTGCGCTGCGATCCTTTCGCGACACATAGACTGCGCGCCAAGGGATTGAATAGTGTGGAGTATACGTACTTCGACTCATGCCGAACCCAACGAACAGGCGGGTCCCATGTCAGCAGGCGGATCAATCGCGGTTGGCGACGAGGCGCAAGTCGCGCATGACGGGCCGCGTGGCTGTCGCTGGCCGGGCCGGCGAGCGCGTAACCAGTCCCGGGACGCGGTTCGCCGCCACGGCGCGCGAGAACAGGTAGCCTTGGCCGAAATCGCACTCCAGTTCGATGAGACGCGTGGCCTGGGCTTCGGTCTCGATCCCTTCGGCAACGACCTGAATGCCAAGACCGCGGCCGAGGTTGATGACCGCGTGGACGATCGCCGCGTCGTCCCGGTCGACCTCCATATCGTGGACGAAGCTGCGGTCTATCTTGAGGATGTCGACCGGGAATTGCTTGAGATGGCGCAGCGAGGCGTAGCCGGTTCCGAAATCGTCCAGCGCGATCTTGACCCCGCGCGCGCTCAGCAGCGCGAGCGCCCGGTGGACGTATTCGGCGCCGCGGCCGAGAAACACCGTCTCGGTGACCTCGAGCTGGAACAAGCGGGTCGGAATCTTCGCCTCGCGCAGTTGCGCCAGCAAGCGCTCCGCGAAATTGTCGCGGCGGAACTCCGCTGCCGAGGCGTTTACCGCGACGTGCTCGAACGCGACGCCCCTGTCGAGCCAGCCGCGCATGTCGGCGATCACCCGCTCGATCATCCGGTCGCTGATCGCCGCGGCAACCTCCAGATCCTCGAACGCGGCTTCGATCATCGCAGGGGGCGCGATCCGCCCGCTCGGCGTGCGCCAACGGAGCAAGGCCTCGAATCCCGCGATCGAGCGGTCGACGAGGTCGAACTTGGGCTGGTAGTAAGGGATGACGCGATCGTCGCGCAGCGCATCGCGCGCCAGCTCGACCATCGAGGTGCGACGCTGGACGTTGTCGCGCATGTGCGGTTCGAACAGCGTGACTGTCCCGCGGCCCGCTGCCTTGGCAGCGTAGAGCGCCACGTCCGCATTCTTGAGCAGCGCTTCGGAGGTGCGGCCGTGCATCGGGAATACGCTTGCACCGATGCTGACGCGACAATCGAGGATGCGCCCGAGGTGGACGAATGGCTCGCGCAGGACGTCCTGGATCGAGCGCGAGAGCTGGATCAGCGCGAGGTCGCTCGGAATGTCGGGCAGGACGATGGCGAACTCGTCGCCGCCGAAGCGGGCAACGATATCGCTCTCGCGCACCACCGAACGCAGGCGCTCGGCGAACCGCCTGAGCAGCATGTCTCCGGCATCGTGTCCGAGCGTGTCGTTGATCTGCTTGAAGTGGTCGAGATCGAGCAGAAGCAGCCCGACCGCTCCCCCGTCGGTCGACGCCGTCCGGATCGCCAGGTCGAGCTCTTCCTGGAACAAACCTCGGTTGGCGAGCCCGGTTAGCCCATCGTGGCTGGCGGTCCAGCGGACCCGTTCTTCGGCGGTCTTTTCCTCGGTCGCGTCGCGCACGGTCATGATGATGCGACGCGGGAGGCTTTCGGTCTTGCACGTCCGCCCGCCGTTCAACGTCACCCAGCGTTCTACGCCATCGCAGGCGCGGCGGATGCGGAACGTGGCCGCGAAAGGGCCGGCGTCGAAGGCATCGGCGCCGTTCAGCGTGGCGAGGAACTTTGCCCGGTCGGACGGATGGACGCAGGCTTCGGCCAGCGCGAGAGTCGGCTCGAGGTCGTGAGCGATGCCGAAGATCTCGCGCAGGCGCCCGGACCATTCGCGCCGGTCGAGGACCGGGTCGTAATCCCACACCCCAAGCCCCGCCGCCTCTGCGGCCAGCCGGAAGCGTTCTTCGCTTTCGCGCAACGCCTCTTCCGCATTCTTGCGCTCGGTGATGTCGAGGTGCGCGCCGATGCTGCGGATTGCCAGTCCGGCGGCGTTTCGCTCCATCTTGGTGTGGCTCGCAATCCACCTGACCTCGCCGTCGTTGGGCCGTATGATGCGGAATTCGCACTGGAAGGCGTCGTCCTCTGCGAGGCTGTGGACGATGTCGCGCTGGAGCCGCTCGCGATCGTCGGGGTGGACGACGCGCATCCATTCGGCCTGGGTAAGTTCGCGGGTCCCCGACGGCAGTCCGCTCTGCTCGATGAAGCGCTCGGAAAACCGGGCGATACCGTCGTCTCCGGCCTCGAAATCCGCGAGCCCGGTCGCTTCCTGGACCAGCCGCAGACGGCCTTCGCTCGCGCGCAGTTCCTGTTCGGCCAGCTTGCGTTCGGTGATGTCGAGGTGCCCGCCAATCGTCCGGATCAACCCGCCCTTTTCGTCGCGCTCCATTTTCGTGCTGCAGGCGATCCAGCGCGTCTCGCCGGTGTCGGCACGGACGATACGGAACTCCGAACTGAACCACTCCTGCTGTCGTGTGTGCGACTCCTCGATTTCCCTGACGATACGGTCGCGATCGTCGGGATGAACCACGTCGAGCCACACCCGGAACCCGCCCGTACGGTAACCGACCGGCAGACCCAGCTGCTCGAAAAAGCGCTCGGAGCAGATCGAGATACCCTCGGAGTCAGACTCGAAATCGGCGAGCCCGGTTGCTTCCTGGACCAACCGCAGGCGGCTTTCGCTCGCGCGCAGTTCTTCTTCCACCAGCTTGCGATCCGTGATGTCGAGGTGCGCACCGATGCTGGCGATGGCCTTCCCGCTTGCGTCGCGCTTCAGCCTGGTGCGGCTGGAGATCCAGCGGACTTCGCCATTGTCCGGGCGGACGATGCGGAATTCGCATTGCACGGTGTCCTCGCGCGGGACATTCGCCATGAAGTGCTGCGCGAAGCGCTCGCGATCTTCGGGATGAACGATCTCCATCCACTCGTCCGAACTGAGAGTTTCCGTCCCCGCCGGAAGCCCGGTCTGCTCGATCAGCGCAGCGGAGATCTGGGTGATCTTTCCGGGCGTGGTCTCGAAATCCGCGAGGCCGGTCGCTTCGTGGACGAGCCGAAGGCGCTCCTCGCTCCGCTGCACCGCCTCGTGCGCCTGCTGGCGCTCTTCGATGTCGCGCGAGATGCACAAGTGCACCTTGGAGCCGTCAGGAGCGAGAAACGGGACGGCATGCGCCTCGACGTGGCGACGACGGCCCTTGAGGCCGATCACCTCGTAGCTCCAGACCACGCTTTCGCCCGCCATCACGCGCCGGTGCACGTCAAGGCACGCATTCACATATTCCGGCGGGACGGCCATGTAGCCGGGGGTGGTAAGGCTTGCGAGGTCGGGTGCCTGCAGCAGTTCCAGTCCCTGCGGGTTGACGTGAATAAGCTGGCCGGACTCGTCGAACATCTTCACGCAGTCGGGCATGGCATCGAGAATCGCGTTGAGCCGTGCCTCGCTGTCGCGCAGCGCGCCCTCAGCCCCGACTTGCGCCGTGATCTCGTCGCAGGTCGTAACCAGGCTTCCCATTGGTGTCGGAGATTGCCTCATCGCATAGCTCCGGCCGCCCCGCACCACGGTGCCCAACGAAGCGGCTCCCGAAGCGATCTGCGCGCTGATTCCGCCGCGCATCTCCTCCATCGCCTCGGCGGGGTGGTGCCCGGCTTCGACACAGAGCCGGAGGATGTCGGCTCCCGATAGTCCCGGGTACACCGAGTCGGGAGGAAGCTGCAGCAGTTCCGCGTAGCGACGATTGACGAGCGTGACTCGCCGGTCGGAACCGAACACGCACACCCCCTGATGCAGGTTTTCGAACGCCTCCTGGTACAATGCCAGCTGAGCCTTGAGCGCCTCGACTTCTGCCGAGGAATATTCCCTCTCCGACATATCCGTTCGTTCCCGCAACATCGGGCGCAAGGTGGCAGGAATCGGTTAGGTAAGATGTGGGCCGCACTAAGGAGATTAGCGTATCCCTGCGGACCCGCAGTCGATCATCCGCAGGACTCAATTCCCTCGCACGCCGTGATCGAGGGCATCGACGAGGGCCCGACCACACCAACAGTTGAGGCAGCGCTCGTACTCGAGCGATCCTAGTACATTACCGGAGCGAAATCTCGCCGGGACGGCTGTAGGCTTCGTCGGTGAAGCATGACGAAGGTTCGCAACAATCGACGCGCGCGGCGCGAGCCGCGGCCATATCGCGCTGTGGGTTCCCTCGACGAAGCCATGCGTGGTGGCTCGTACCCTGCTGCTGCCGGTTGCCTAGTCGCCGCGCGGGGGCTGGCGTTTAGGGTGGCTGGCTTTCCAGGCCTTCTCGGAGCCCATACCCGCCGCAAAGGCGACCCGCAGCGCATCGGCAAAGTTGGTCACCCCGAGCTTTGCCATCACGTTCGCGCGAAAAACCTCCACGGTGCGCGAGCTGATGCTGAGATCGTGCGCGATCGTCTTGTTGGCGTATCCACAGGCGAGCCCGTCGAGCACTTCCCTCTCCCGCAAGGTGAGAGCGGCGATCTGGGTCTTGGCCCATTGCTCGCGTGCGCGCCGTCCGCTGCGGTCGGCCAGCTGCTCGAAGGCGAGCTCCAGCGACTCCAGCAAACGCTCACGATTGAACGGCTTTTCGAGGAAATCGACCGCTCCCCCACGCATCGCCCGGACCGCGAGGCCGATGTCGCCATGCCCCGTGAGGACGATCACCGGCAGGTTGAACCCGCGGGAAACCATCGCTTTCTGGACCTGAAGTCCGTCCACACCAGGCATCCGGACATCGAGGAGAACGCAGGCAGGAACGCTTCCATCCGCTTCCTTCAGGAAGCTTTCACCATCCGCCCACTTCGCCACCGTGAAACCGGCTGTTTTCAAGAGAAAGTCGAGTGACCGGCGAATGGATTCCTCGTCGTCGACCACGTGAACGAGCCGTTCCAGGGCCATCGCCCATGTCCTTTTGGTAGATCATCCCATATGTGGGCCGGTTGCCTAGAACTGCAAGGCTCCTTCAACAACGGTCCGTTCGCACCTGTCTGAATCAAGTGAGTGAGTGAGGCTTTTCATTGATGCCGGAAGAAGTTCACTTGAGCGAAGCTGCCAAACCTGGAGATGAAGCACATTTACGCTCCATTCTCGATACAGTCCCCGACGCTATGGTGGTGATCAACGATCACGGCAGCATCAGTTATTTCAGCGCTGCTGCAGAACGTATGTTCGGCTATGTCGAGGCTGAACTGATTGGCAAGAACGTCAACATACTGATGCCGTCACCCGACAGCGAACGCCACGACGGGTATCTGGAATCCTATCGCCGAACCGGTGAGCGCAAGATCATCGGAATCGGTCGCGTCACAACCGCCCGCCGGCGTGACGGCTCGACCTTTCCAGTCGAGCTCCTGATCGGCGAAGCGGGTATCGAAGAGGACCGTATCTTCACCGGCTTCATCCGCGACCTGACCGAGCGTTTCCAGCACATTGGGATCCTAAGCTTAGAATTCCACGTGGACAAGTTGTCGCGGCCGCTTCTATAGTGTCACCTAAATACTAGTGACTCCAGCGTAACTGGACTGGCCACAGTTAGGCCGCAAATGTAATCACACTGGCTCACCTTCGGGTGGGCCTTTCTGCGTTCGCGAGTGGACCCGATAAGCTCATGGAGCGGCGTAACCGTCGCACAGGAAGGACAGAGAAAGCGCGGATCTGGGAAGTGACGGACAGAACGGTCAGGACCTGGATTGGGGAGGCGGTTGCCGCCGCTGCTGCTGACGGTGTGACGTTCTCTGTTCCGGTCACACCACATACGTTCCGCCATTCCTATGCGATGCACATGCTGTATGCCGGTATACCGCTGAAAGTTCTGCAAAGCCTGATGGGACATAAGTCCATCAGTTCAACGGAAGTCTACACGAAGGTTTTTGCGCTGGATGTGGCTGCCCGGCACCGGGTGCAGTTTGCGATGCCGGAGTCTGATGCGGTTGCGATGCTGAAACAATTATCCTGAGAATAAATGCCTTGGCCTTTATATGGAAATGTGGAACTGAGTGGATATGCTGTTTTTGTCTGTTAAACAGAGAAGCTGGCTGTTATCCACTGAGAAGCGAACGAAACAGTCGGGAAAATCTCCCATTATCGTAGAGATCCGCATTATTAATCTCAGGAGCCTGTGTAGCGTTTATAGGAAGTAGTGTTCTGTCATGATGCCTGCAAGCGGTAACGAAAACGATTTGAATATGCCTTCAGGAACAATAGAAATCTTCGTGCGGTGTTACGTTGAAGTGGAGCGGATTATGTCAGCAATGGACAGAACAACCTAATGAACACAGAACCATGATGTGGTCTGTCCTTTTACAGCCAGTAGTGCTCGCCGCAGTCGAGCGACAGGGCGAAGCCCTCGGCTGGTTGCCCTCGCCGCTGGGCTGGCGGCCGTCTATGGCCCTGCAAACGCGCCAGAAACGCCGTCGAAGCCGTGTGCGAGACACCGCGGCCGGCCGCCGGCGTTGTGGATACCTCGCGGAAAACTTGGCCCTCACTGACAGATGAGGGGCGGACGTTGACACTTGAGGGGCCGACTCACCCGGCGCGGCGTTGACAGATGAGGGGCAGGCTCGATTTCGGCCGGCGACGTGGAGCTGGCCAGCCTCGCAAATCGGCGAAAACGCCTGATTTTACGCGAGTTTCCCACAGATGATGTGGACAAGCCTGGGGATAAGTGCCCTGCGGTATTGACACTTGAGGGGCGCGACTACTGACAGATGAGGGGCGCGATCCTTGACACTTGAGGGGCAGAGTGCTGACAGATGAGGGGCGCACCTATTGACATTTGAGGGGCTGTCCACAGGCAGAAAATCCAGCATTTGCAAGGGTTTCCGCCCGTTTTTCGGCCACCGCTAACCTGTCTTTTAACCTGCTTTTAAACCAATATTTATAAACCTTGTTTTTAACCAGGGCTGCGCCCTGTGCGCGTGACCGCGCACGCCGAAGGGGGGTGCCCCCCCTTCTCGAACCCTCCCGGTCGAGTGAGCGAGGAAGCACCAGGGAACAGCACTTATATATTCTGCTTACACACGATGCCTGAAAAAACTTCCCTTGGGGTTATCCACTTATCCACGGGGATATTTTTATAATTATTTTTTTTATAGTTTTTAGATCTTCTTTTTTAGAGCGCCTTGTAGGCCTTTATCCATGCTGGTTCTAGAGAAGGTGTTGTGACAAATTGCCCTTTCAGTGTGACAAATCACCCTCAAATGACAGTCCTGTCTGTGACAAATTGCCCTTAACCCTGTGACAAATTGCCCTCAGAAGAAGCTGTTTTTTCACAAAGTTATCCCTGCTTATTGACTCTTTTTTATTTAGTGTGACAATCTAAAAACTTGTCACACTTCACATGGATCTGTCATGGCGGAAACAGCGGTTATCAATCACAAGAAACGTAAAAATAGCCCGCGAATCGTCCAGTCAAACGACCTCACTGAGGCGGCATATAGTCTCTCCCGGGATCAAAAACGTATGCTGTATCTGTTCGTTGACCAGATCAGAAAATCTGATGGCACCCTACAGGAACATGACGGTATCTGCGAGATCCATGTTGCTAAATATGCTGAAATATTCGGATTGACCTCTGCGGAAGCCAGTAAGGATATACGGCAGGCATTGAAGAGTTTCGCGGGGAAGGAAGTGGTTTTTTATCGCCCTGAAGAGGATGCCGGCGATGAAAAAGGCTATGAATCTTTTCCTTGGTTTATCAAACGTGCGCACAGTCCATCCAGAGGGCTTTACAGTGTACATATCAACCCATATCTCATTCCCTTCTTTATCGGGTTACAGAACCGGTTTACGCAGTTTCGGCTTAGTGAAACAAAAGAAATCACCAATCCGTATGCCATGCGTTTATACGAATCCCTGTGTCAGTATCGTAAGCCGGATGGCTCAGGCATCGTCTCTCTGAAAATCGACTGGATCATAGAGCGTTACCAGCTGCCTCAAAGTTACCAGCGTATGCCTGACTTCCGCCGCCGCTTCCTGCAGGTCTGTGTTAATGAGATCAACAGCAGAACTCCAATGCGCCTCTCATACATTGAGAAAAAGAAAGGCCGCCAGACGACTCATATCGTATTTTCCTTCCGCGATATCACTTCCATGACGACAGGATAGTCTGAGGGTTATCTGTCACAGATTTGAGGGTGGTTCGTCACATTTGTTCTGACCTACTGAGGGTAATTTGTCACAGTTTTGCTGTTTCCTTCAGCCTGCATGGATTTTCTCATACTTTTTGAACTGTAATTTTTAAGGAAGCCAAATTTGAGGGCAGTTTGTCACAGTTGATTTCCTTCTCTTTCCCTTCGTCATGTGACTTGATATCGGGGGTTAGTTCGTCATCATTGATGAGGGTTGATTATCACAGTTTATTACTCTGAATTGGCTATCCGCGTGTGTACCTCTACCTGGAGTTTTTCCCACGGTGGATATTTCTTCTTGCGCTGAGCGTAAGAGCTATCTGACAGAACAGTTCTTCTTTGCTTCCTCGCCAGTTCGCTCGCTATGCTCGGTTACACGGCTGCGGCGAGCGCTAGTGATAATAAGTGACTGAGGTATGTGCTCTTCTTATCTCCTTTTGTAGTGTTGCTCTTATTTTAAACAACTTTGCGGTTTTTTGATGACTTTGCGATTTTGTTGTTGCTTTGCAGTAAATTGCAAGATTTAATAAAAAAACGCAAAGCAATGATTAAAGGATGTTCAGAATGAAACTCATGGAAACACTTAACCAGTGCATAAACGCTGGTCATGAAATGACGAAGGCTATCGCCATTGCACAGTTTAATGATGACAGCCCGGAAGCGAGGAAAATAACCCGGCGCTGGAGAATAGGTGAAGCAGCGGATTTAGTTGGGGTTTCTTCTCAGGCTATCAGAGATGCCGAGAAAGCAGGGCGACTACCGCACCCGGATATGGAAATTCGAGGACGGGTTGAGCAACGTGTTGGTTATACAATTGAACAAATTAATCATATGCGTGATGTGTTTGGTACGCGATTGCGACGTGCTGAAGACGTATTTCCACCGGTGATCGGGGTTGCTGCCCATAAAGGAGGCGTTTACAAAACCTCAGTTTCTGTTCATCTTGCTCAGGATCTGGCTCTGAAGGGGCTACGTGTTTTGCTCGTGGAAGGTAACGACCCCCAGGGAACAGCCTCAATGTATCACGGATGGGTACCAGATCTTCATATTCATGCAGAAGACACTCTCCTGCCTTTCTATCTTGGGGAAAAGGACGATGTCACTTATGCAATAAAGCCCACTTGCTGGCCGGGGCTTGACATTATTCCTTCCTGTCTGGCTCTGCACCGTATTGAAACTGAGTTAATGGGCAAATTTGATGAAGGTAAACTGCCCACCGATCCACACCTGATGCTCCGACTGGCCATTGAAACTGTTGCTCATGACTATGATGTCATAGTTATTGACAGCGCGCCTAACCTGGGTATCGGCACGATTAATGTCGTATGTGCTGCTGATGTGCTGATTGTTCCCACGCCTGCTGAGTTGTTTGACTACACCTCCGCACTGCAGTTTTTCGATATGCTTCGTGATCTGCTCAAGAACGTTGATCTTAAAGGGTTCGAGCCTGATGTACGTATTTTGCTTACCAAATACAGCAATAGTAATGGCTCTCAGTCCCCGTGGATGGAGGAGCAAATTCGGGATGCCTGGGGAAGCATGGTTCTAAAAAATGTTGTACGTGAAACGGATGAAGTTGGTAAAGGTCAGATCCGGATGAGAACTGTTTTTGAACAGGCCATTGATCAACGCTCTTCAACTGGTGCCTGGAGAAATGCTCTTTCTATTTGGGAACCTGTCTGCAATGAAATTTTCGATCGTCTGATTAAACCACGCTGGGAGATTAGATAATGAAGCGTGCGCCTGTTATTCCAAAACATACGCTCAATACTCAACCGGTTGAAGATACTTCGTTATCGACACCAGCTGCCCCGATGGTGGATTCGTTAATTGCGCGCGTAGGAGTAATGGCTCGCGGTAATGCCATTACTTTGCCTGTATGTGGTCGGGATGTGAAGTTTACTCTTGAAGTGCTCCGGGGTGATAGTGTTGAGAAGACCTCTCGGGTATGGTCAGGTAATGAACGTGACCAGGAGCTGCTTACTGAGGACGCACTGGATGATCTCATCCCTTCTTTTCTACTGACTGGTCAACAGACACCGGCGTTCGGTCGAAGAGTATCTGGTGTCATAGAAATTGCCGATGGGAGTCGCCGTCGTAAAGCTGCTGCACTTACCGAAAGTGATTATCGTGTTCTGGTTGGCGAGCTGGATGATGAGCAGATGGCTGCATTATCCAGATTGGGTAACGATTATCGCCCAACAAGTGCTTATGAACGTGGTCAGCGTTATGCAAGCCGATTGCAGAATGAATTTGCTGGAAATATTTCTGCGCTGGCTGATGCGGAAAATATTTCACGTAAGATTATTACCCGCTGTATCAACACCGCCAAATTGCCTAAATCAGTTGTTGCTCTTTTTTCTCACCCCGGTGAACTATCTGCCCGGTCAGGTGATGCACTTCAAAAAGCCTTTACAGATAAAGAGGAATTACTTAAGCAGCAGGCATCTAACCTTCATGAGCAGAAAAAAGCTGGGGTGATATTTGAAGCTGAAGAAGTTATCACTCTTTTAACTTCTGTGCTTAAAACGTCATCTGCATCAAGAACTAGTTTAAGCTCACGACATCAGTTTGCTCCTGGAGCGACAGTATTGTATAAGGGCGATAAAATGGTGCTTAACCTGGACAGGTCTCGTGTTCCAACTGAGTGTATAGAGAAAATTGAGGCCATTCTTAAGGAACTTGAAAAGCCAGCACCCTGATGCGACCACGTTTTAGTCTACGTTTATCTGTCTTTACTTAATGTCCTTTGTTACAGGCCAGAAAGCATAACTGGCCTGAATATTCTCTCTCGGCCGCCGCCGCCTTTTCCTCAATCGCTCTTCGTTCGTCTGGAAGGCAGTACACCTTGATAGGTGGGCTGCCCTTCCTGGTTGGCTTGGTTTCATCAGCCATCCGCTTGCCCTCATCTGTTACGCCGGCGGTAGCCGGCCAGCCTCGCAGAGCAGGATTCCCGTTGAGCACCGCCAGGTGCGAATAAGGGACAGTGAAGAAGGAACACCCGCTCGCGGGTGGGCCTACTTCACCTATCCTGCCCGGCTGACGCCGTTGGATACACCAAGGAAAGTCTACACGAACCCTTTGGCAAAATCCTGTATATCGTGCGAAAAAGGATGGATATACCGAAAAAATCGCTATAATGACCCCGAAGCAGGGTTATGCAGCGGAAAAGATCCGTCGACCTGCAGCTCACGGTAACTGATGCCGTATTTGCAGTACCAGCGTACGGCCCACAGAATGATGTCACGCTGAAAATGCCGGCCTTTGAATGGGTTCATGTGCAGCTCCATCAGCAAAAGGGGATGATAAGTTTATCACCACCGACTATTTGCAACAGTGCCGTTGATCGTGCTATGATCGACTGATGTCATCAGCGGTGGAGTGCAATGTCGTGCAATACGAATGGCGAAAAGCCGAGCTCATCGGTCAGCTTCTCAACCTTGGGGTTACCCCCGGCGGTGTGCTGCTGGTCCACAGCTCCTTCCGTAGCGTCCGGCCCCTCGAAGATGGGCCACTTGGACTGATCGAGGCCCTGCGTGCTGCGCTGGGTCCGGGAGGGACGCTCGTCATGCCCTCGTGGTCAGGTCTGGACGACGAGCCGTTCGATCCTGCCACGTCGCCCGTTACACCGGACCTTGGAGTTGTCTCTGACACATTCTGGCGCCTGCCAAATGTAAAGCGCAGCGCCCATCCATTTGCCTTTGCGGCAGCGGGGCCACAGGCAGAGCAGATCATCTCTGATCCATTGCCCCTGCCACCTCACTCGCCTGCAAGCCCGGTCGCCCGTGTCCATGAACTCGATGGGCAGGTACTTCTCCTCGGCGTGGGACACGATGCCAACACGACGCTGCATCTTGCCGAGTTGATGGCAAAGGTTCCCTATGGGGTGCCGAGACACTGCACCATTCTTCAGGATGGCAAGTTGGTACGCGTCGATTATCTCGAGAATGACCACTGCTGTGAGCGCTTTGCCTTGGCGGACAGGTGGCTCAAGGAGAAGAGCCTTCAGAAGGAAGGTCCAGTCGGTCATGCCTTTGCTCGGTTGATCCGCTCCCGCGACATTGTGGCGACAGCCCTGGGTCAACTGGGCCGAGATCCGTTGATCTTCCTGCATCCGCCAGAGGCGGGATGCGAAGAATGCGATGCCGCTCGCCAGTGGCTGAGCTCATGAGCGGAGAACGAGATGACGTTGGAGGGGCAAGGTCGCGCTGATTGCTGGGGCAACACGTGGAGCGGATCGGGGATTGTCTTTCTTCAGCTCGCTGATGATATGCTGACGCTCAATGCCGTTTGGCCTCCGACTAACGAAAATCCCGCATTTGGACGGCTGATCCGATTGGCACGGCGGACGGCGAATGGCGGAGCAGACGCTCGTCCGGGGGCAATGAGATATGAAAAAGCCTGAACTCACCGCGACGTCCCGAAGGCGTGGCGCGGCTTCCCCGTGCCGGAGCAATCGCCCTGGGTGGGTTACACGACGCCCCTCTATGGCCCGTACTGACGGACACACCGAAGCCCCGGCGGCAACCCTCAGCGGATGCCCCGGGGCTTCACGTTTTCCCAGGTCAGAAGCGGTTTTCGGGAGTAGTGCCCCAACTGGGGTAACCTTTGAGTTCTCTCAGTTGGGGGCGTAGGGTCGCCGACATGACACAAGGGGTTGTGACCGGGGTGGACACGTACGCGGGTGCTTACGACCGTCAGTCGCGCGAGCGCGAGAATTCGAGCGCAGCAAGCCCAGCGACACAGCGTAGCGCCAACGAAGACAAGGCGGCCGACCTTCAGCGCGAAGTCGAGCGCGACGGGGGCCGGTTCAGGTTCGTCGGGCATTTCAGCGAAGCGCCGGGCACGTCGGCGTTCGGGACGGCGGAGCGCCCGGAGTTCGAACGCATCCTGAACGAATGCCGCGCCGGGCGGCTCAACATGATCATTGTCTATGACGTGTCGCGCTTCTCGCGCCTGAAGGTCATGGACGCGATTCCGATTGTCTCGGAATTGCTCGCCCTGGGCGTGACGATTGTTTCCACTCAGGAAGGCGTCTTCCGGCAGGGAAACGTCATGGACCTGATTCACCTGATTATGCGGCTCGACGCGTCGCACAAAGAATCTTCGCTGAAGTCGGCGAAGATTCTCGACACGAAGAACCTTCAGCGCGAATTGGGCGGGTACGTCGGCGGGAAGGCGCCTTACGGCTTCGAGCTTGTTTCGGAGACGAAGGAGATCACGCGCAACGGCCGAATGGTCAATGTCGTCATCAACAAGCTTGCGCACTCGACCACTCCCCTTACCGGACCCTTCGAGTTCGAGCCCGACGTAATCCGGTGGTGGTGGCGTGAGATCAAGACGCACAAACACCTTCCCTTCAAGCCGGGCAGTCAAGCCGCCATTCACCCGGGCAGCATCACGGGGCTTTGTAAGCGCATGGACGCTGACGCCGTGCCGACCCGGGGCGAGACGATTGGGAAGAAGACCGCTTCAAGCGCCTGGGACCCGGCAACCGTTATGCGAATCCTTCGGGACCCGCGTATTGCGGGCTTCGCCGCTGAGGTGATCTACAAGAAGAAGCCGGACGGCACGCCGACCACGAAGATTGAGGGTTACCGCATTCAGCGCGACCCGATCACGCTCCGGCCGGTCGAGCTTGATTGCGGACCGATCATCGAGCCCGCTGAGTGGTATGAGCTTCAGGCGTGGTTGGACGGCAGGGGGCGCGGCAAGGGGCTTTCCCGGGGGCAAGCCATTCTGTCCGCCATGGACAAGCTGTACTGCGAGTGTGGCGCCGTCATGACTTCGAAGCGCGGGGAAGAATCGATCAAGGACTCTTACCGCTGCCGTCGCCGGAAGGTGGTCGACCCGTCCGCACCTGGGCAGCACGAAGGCACGTGCAACGTCAGCATGGCGGCACTCGACAAGTTCGTTGCGGAACGCATCTTCAACAAGATCAGGCACGCCGAAGGCGACGAAGAGACGTTGGCGCTTCTGTGGGAAGCCGCCCGACGCTTCGGCAAGCTCACTGAGGCGCCTGAGAAGAGCGGCGAACGGGCGAACCTTGTTGCGGAGCGCGCCGACGCCCTGAACGCCCTTGAAGAGCTGTACGAAGACCGCGCGGCAGGCGCGTACGACGGACCCGTTGGCAGGAAGCACTTCCGGAAGCAACAGGCAGCGCTGACGCTCCGGCAGCAAGGGGCGGAAGAGCGGCTTGCCGAACTTGAAGCCGCCGAAGCCCCGAAGCTTCCCCTTGACCAATGGTTCCCCGAAGACGCCGACGCTGACCCGACCGGCCCTAAGTCGTGGTGGGGGCGCGCGTCAGTAGACGACAAGCGCGTGTTCGTCGGGCTCTTCGTAGACAAGATCGTTGTCACGAAGTCGACTACGGGCAGGGGGCAGGGAACGCCCATCGAGAAGCGCGCTTCGATCACGTGGGCGAAGCCGCCGACCGACGACGACGAAGACGACGCCCAGGACGGCACGGAAGACGTAGCGGCGTAGCGAGACACCCGGGAAGCCTGTTAGGCGCTGAGACGGGCGCACAGCGGGCTTCCTGGGGCAGCGGGAAGGGTCGGCCGGTCCCCCGGTCGGCCCATTTCTCTTGTCTCGGTTTAGTTAGTTAGCCTAAGTAACAGTGACTCCGTCACCACAGCACAGCGGGGCGAGCCGTTGACCTGGGGGAAGTGATGCTGTGACGGAATGACTCGAAACACACATTCCTAATGACTTCTCATTGGGTAATCCAGACTTCACGCCACTTCATCACAGCGTCACCCGGGCGCCCTTCGCTGTGACCCCGAATCAGGTTGCCGACAACCTTCATATAGGTAGAGGGGTTTACGCGCCACGCATCAAGCACCGCTAAGGAACGGCGTCGAGCGCTACCCACTCAGGCCGGTCACTCCCCTGATCTCTCCCAGGGTTGAGCGACCGGCGTTGCCTCCCTAGCTCAGTTCGGTTAGAGCGCCTGTTTCGTAATCAGGGGGTCGGCGGTTCGAATCCGTCGGGGGGCTCAATGAGCGGATACACAATCGCTTGGCTCGCATGGCTTGCCGCGTTCGGCGTCATTGAGGGTCGAGCGCTCTTCAATAAGAAGCCGGGCGACACGCTGAGCGAACACGTCTGGTCATGGTTCGCCACGCAAAGCGGCAGTACAGGCAAGCCTTCGGGTTGGGTGCGTGCTCGACGCTTTGCGCTACTGGCCTTCATGGGTTGGCTCACTGCCCACTTCATGACGGGCGGTCGCTTCTAGCGCTGCCGCGCCCAGCCTACTCACGTGAGTAGGTAGGGGGGTGTCGACGGATAGGGGGGTGTCCCCGGAAGGGGGGGGGGGGTGCCCTATGCGTACCCGGTGTCTCGACTGTAGGGACTGGGCTACTCATGGTGGGCGCTGTGCTCAGCACCACGCCACCTATCAGGCACAGCGCAGTGTGAAGAGCCATGCGAAGCGGCGTGCTGCTATCGCCCGTGGGAACAACGCTGCGGCGAAGATGCGTCGTGCTATCCGTAAGGCAGTGGGCGCGCACTGTGCTACCTGCCTGGGTTGGTACCACTAGAAAGCTTCTCGAGCGGATCGATCCTGCAGGAATTCCCGGGCATAACTGTTCCACTTGTATCGTCGGTCTGATAATCAGACTGGGACCACGGTCCCACTCGTATCGTCGGTCTGATTATTAGTCTGGGACCACGGTCCCACTCGTATCGTCGGTCTGAT
>JADMIO010806460.1_pt1 | contig 64476 bp, 58 predicted proteins | sample 8958161 | NCBI WGS metagenome assembly JADMIO01 (sample SAMN16585339, study PRJNA669376) | soil metagenome | isolation source: Crop rotation soil | place: USA: Cullars Rotation, Alabama | collected 2011 | reverse complement strand
CTTTCCCGATGTGCGGACTATACCGCGCGCAGAATTCGAGGACAGGCGCGAAATAGCAATAGATGAAGACAGCGATGTGACGCGGGACGGAGTTGAGCAACTCTGGAAATTCACCCACGACATCAAACCCGGCGACCGTATAGTGGCAAATCAGGGTTTCTCAAAAGTCGTTGGCATCGGCGTCGTTATCGGGCCTTGTGATTTTGAGGAAAATGGACATTATCGCCACCGTTTACCAGTGCATTGGTATGATCCCACGACAAGGCAAGTGCAACAGGGCGGCTGGGTGCGCACATTGGTTGAATTGAGGCGCGAGCAGTTTGAATCTATCTCTACGGCTACACCTTTAGTCGAAGAATCCTGTTGGAAGTTCGCCCCTTACTCGACCTGTTGGAACTGGGAGATGTGCAAAAGCGAAGGCGTTATGGCGCTCGGCTATGATGCGCTGGGTGACATCTCAGGACTGCACCCCAAGGAATTCAGAAAAAAGCGCGATGAAGTTAGCAATGAAGATGCACGCTTTGCTAAAGCCGATCTTGAGGCAGTATGGCAATTGACGCAGGTACCGCACGGCGCGAAGGTCGCTGCTATTGAACGTGATACGGGCCGAGTGCTGGGCTGGGGTGAGGTAAACGGCATTTATTCTTACGCTGTAGACGCACCGCAGTTCAGGCATCGAGTTCCGGTGCAATGGCACTCAGTTACAGAGAACCACAACGATAGTGCCGCGCGGCGCAAGACACTGGAAGACATTAGCGCAGACGTTTTCAAAACCCTCACCGGCGAAGAGTTTGTGAACCCATCGCTTAAAACTATTACCATTCCAACACCAGAAACTGTGACTCCAATGCCATCTCCTCTTAAACCTTTAAACCAAATTCTCTATGGCCCCCCAGGGACAGGGAAAACCTATAGCATTATAGAGCGAGCCGTTGAAATTATAGATTCGCAAAAACCCGTTAGTCATCAAGCGGCCAAGGCGCGCTTCGATGAATTGGCTAAGCAAGGACGAATCAGTTTCATCACGTTTCATCAATCTTACTCGTACGAAGATTTTGTGGAAGGCATTCGGCCTGTATTTGATAAATCGGGCGGTGGATCAGCACGCTATGAAGTGCGCGATGGGATTTTTAAACAGATTGCCCTGAACGCATTGGGAAGATGCTTGAAACCCGACGGATTGGGCCAAGTCACCTTTGATAGTGTCTGGAATGCTTTAGAGCAACAAATTGAACTTGATCCAAACCAGCAATATGAGGGCCTATCGGATAAGAGTCGCTACTCATTCGTTTTATTGGAGACCGGAGTGGAGGGAAAGAATGTCCTTAGTGATAGTATTAACAGTTTCTTTTTTTGCTCTCGCGCCGATGCAGAGCAAGTTTGGACGAGCTATCATACGGCATTGCGCGTGAATTCCACTGATGTAAAGAAGGTAGTCCGCTCGGTCGTAGGCCACAGCGCATTTATCGCTACAATTGTTAATGAATTGAAACGTCTTGCTGCGGGAAATTACTTTGGGACGACCGATCTGGTTCAGCCCCAGAGGACTGCCCAGAGTTTTCTAAATACAGGTCAGGGGTATACCGTGATCGAGAATGGAGAGCGCTATGTCCTCATCATTGACGAAATCAATCGTGGTAACATTAGTAAGATTTTAGGCGAGTTAATTACGCTGCTGGAAGACGACAAACGGTTAGGTGCCGAGAACGGATTAAAAGTGACTTTGCCCTATTCTGGGGACATATTCGCAGTGCCTCACAATCTCTATATTCTCGGCACCATGAATACTGCCGATAAAAGCCTCGCTTTGGTGGACGTGGCCTTGCGTCGCCGCTTTAAGTTTAAGGAATTGGCTCCCGATTTCGCAGTGTGCACTGGCCTGACCGCTGAAATGCGTAAGTTGTTGGATGAACTTAACACCCGCATCACACTGCGCAAGGATCGAGAACATCGGATTGGTCACGCTTACTTCGCGCGTGTTTCCAATGAGGCTGGCTTCAACGAAGTCTTTGAAACTCAGGTCATACCGTTACTTCAAGAGTATTTTTACAACGACTGGGAAGGTTTGCGTTATGTGCTGGGCGAAAGCAAAAGACAGGAGGGCTTTATCGTCGCTTTGCCCAACAGCAAGAGCGCCGAGGCACGCAACAAGTGGCAGTGGCTTTTCGATGCTGTCACTTACTCTCCCCCTTCAAGCGGCAGTGCCTTGGATTGCTTGAAGTTTCTGCGAGCTAACTATGGCCCTGGCGTAACCGCAGGCACTGTTGTTCAGAGCAGTGGCTCCATCCCCGGCGGAGTCCAAGATAATAGCGGCGTGAATAGCACCACAAGCTACGCAAGCGAGGACAGCGCGAGCGGGGGCAGAGTAAGCGAGGGCAGCGATGGCACAGGCAACTGAATCGCCCCTGCGCCTCTGTGAATGGGCCGGGACACAGGTTGAGGGATGGAATAGCGAACGCCGTGCGCAACTAATGCGCACCGTCGCCGCCTGGAAAGACGCTAACCGCTTAAACGCCGCACCGCTTTCCTTTGGTGGCGACGGCAACCATTTACATGCGAAACAGTTCGTGGGGGTAGTGGAAGCTGCCGATGTTGCTATTGAGATCTATCCCAAACTCGACGCTGGCCTGCTTGACGATGAAGCATTACTGAGTGAGCAACGCGTTCACTCAATAATGCACAATCTGCTGTGGATGCTGGAAGTCGCCGAACATCGGGAGATATCCGAAACCGACACCGCTGGCCTGGAAGAAACGCCGGACACCTTTGTTGATCTTTTTGCCTATCTACTGGCCAAACGCCTACTCCGCGAACTGGAAAATGGCGTAGCCCGCACCTATAGGCGGCGCGAGGATGATCTGCGCGCTGTGCGGGGACGCATCCAGCTTATGGATCAGGTCACGAGGAACTGGAATCGCTACGACCGCATCGCTTGCACCTGGGATGAGTTCACCCCGGATACGCCGCTCAACCGCTTGTTCAAATGTGCCTGCCGCTTTCTCTACCATCGTGTGAAACACGCCAACACCAGCAGTATGCTGGCCGATTGCTTAGCGCTACTGGATGAGGTATCGGATGTTGCGATTCCAATAGCCTTGTTTGATGTGCAAAACCTGCGCTGGGATCGCTCCACCGAACGCTTTCGCCTGACCTTTGATTTGGCGCGGCGTCTTTTAAAGGGGACAGGCCATGCCATAGGCACCGGCGAAGCGGATACCTTCGTCTTTCTGTTGGATATGAATACGGTTTTTGAAAACTTTGCTCGCGCCGTGCTCGAACAGCACTTTGGTGTTGGCGTAGAAACCCAGAAATACCTCGGCACACTATTCAATTTGTCCAAAGGTGGCATCAATCAATATGCCGACTATTACTGGGAAACCGACTCGGCAACCTGGATCGGTGACGCCAAATATAAGCATCTGGCAAAAGGCCGCAAACATTCACTGAAATTTACCGAAGCCATAGAGGATGTAGATGACAGCGAGGAGGAACCGGAAGCAGTACAACGCTCATCCTCCGCCGGTCAAGCCGGGCGCTTACTCAATCCCAGTGATGTGCGCCAACTCACGGTTTATGCCGAATTGCAGAAGAAGCGGGCACCCACCAATCCTCACCCCAACTTAATGCTACTCTACCCTTTCGTAGGGCAAGGCCGCTTTGAAGCAGATTGGGCCGAAACATGGAATGATTCGCTCTTTTTGCTGATGCCGGTTAAGGTGGACGGTCAGCGAGATCTAACTAAAGCGCTTCCTCCCACAGCTATTGACTCATTGCTGGCGAAAACAGCCGTTTAATACTGATAATTTCCTGAAATCTCGGGTTTTGCTTGACAGCATTCGTTGCACGCATTAGCCTTATTGGAAAGCAATTTGCGTGTTTAAACACGCAAAGACTCTCTGAGCTATGAAATCGCTCAACGCCAAGCGCCTTCGCTTACTAAAACGGATTGCAGATAATCAGCAAAACGGCGATTTTCCTCTCGTCCGTGAACTGGCGCAGTCGCTGGGCTACCGAGGCGAATCCTCCATTACTAGAATGTTGGACGCCCTTGTTACAGAAGGCTATCTCCAAAAGCATGGCGGTGGCCAACAGCGATTGGATCGTATCTATCGCGTTACCCCTAAAGCTCTGAACTTGCTTTCCCCTCCTCCGGGTTCGCCCCAGCCTCGCTCGGCGATTCCCATTTTAGGCAGCATCCCAGCTGGCCCACTCGGAGAAGCAATACAGGAATGCCATGAGTTTGTAGAGGCCGGCGATATTCTGCGGGTGCATAACGGTGACTTCTTTCTACGGGTAACAGGCCGCTCGATGACCGGGGACGGTATTTTACCGGGCGATCTTGTTTTGCTGCGGCCCGGCGTGCAGGTCAACAATGGTGAAATCGCCGCCGTGCAGATTCATGGCACCACCCGAACCGAAGCGACACTGAAACATGTTCACTGGCAGCCTGGTAAACAACTGGTACGCCTGCGTGCGTCCAATCCGCGCTATGGCGAAACCAGGGTGCCTATGGCTGATGTGAACATAGTCGGCGCCTATCGTGGCCTACTGCGCCGCCCAGATTAAGGCGGCACTAAGCTCGATGAAGACGGCACGATGCCTGTCTCAGCGTTAAAGCTAAATGCACCTGGCGTGCACAAACACAAAGACACGAGGATTAAGAAGGAGCTGCATGCCTAAGGCATTCGAAATCAAGCATCCGTGGAGGCTCTAGAGAAAACCAAAACCGAGAAACAAAACCGAGAAACAAAAAAGAAAACTCAGAAAAAACAGAGGGGCAGGACGCAAAACGTTTGGCCGCGTGGCGTCCTACCCCTTGACCGTAAAGGTACTGCTTAGTTTACCAAACCTCGTTTTCATTTTCTACAATGAAAACGAATTGGGAGCGGGGCATGTGCCTTTCCAAAGTTCCTGTCCTGGCCTGGTGGCCGAACAGAAAACAGAAAGTAGAGGTGGCACATGCCCCATTTTTTGTGTTTGTGGTGGCCGCATTTTCCGGCCTGGGCGGCACAGCAGGGTGAACCTCGCCTGCGAGACCGCCCCCTACTCGTTTATCAAGCCGGACGCATTATTGCGGTATCACTTGAAGCACAGCAGGCCGGTGCTCAGGTTGGTTGGACTCTGCATCGTGCCCAGGCACAGTTGCGGCCCTCCCATCCCAATACCGTGTTCTGGCCACTGCATGGCCCCACGGTCAACAGAACCTGGGAGGCTGTTCTCACAGCTTTGCTGGACTTCACTCCCTGTTTGGAAAGTCCCCGCCCTGGCTCGCTTATGGCCGATGTGCGGCCACCTCGTGCGCTCTTACCGCTCCTGCGCACCTGGCAGGCGCAGGGCGGCGCGGGGCGTGCCGGTGTGGCCCAAGATCGGGCCACCGCAGAATTGGCGGCTTATTCCACTACTCCGGGCACTCTGCGCACCATTCGACAGGGCTACGGCACAGCGTTTTTGAGCCGGTCGCCCTTATCCTTATTAAGCCCCGCTGGAATACGTGAGGAGACCCTGGAACGCTTGCAGTGGTTCGGCTGGCGGACGCTGGGTGACCTGGCCTCGCTCACCCAGCGCCAACTGGTGGCTCAGTTCGATCAGGGCGCCTTGTTATTTCGTTATGCGCAGGCTGGCAGCCCCAGTGCGGATCAACGTCCAGTGGGCTATTATCGCCAACCTCCCACAGTCAATATCTCGTTCACCTTCGACACCCCGGTGCGGGAACCAAGGGAATGGGAAGCCGTGCTCTCCCTCTTGATCGAGCAAAATCTTACCGCTTTGCAGGGCCGTGGCGCCCAGGCAGTCGCCGTAACCATTGCCAGCACTAAGGGTAGCTTTCGTTGCCATCGTCTGTTGCCGGCCTTGACCGATGCCCATCGCTCATTTTATGAGGTAGCTCGTCATCTACTGTTGGAACTAACCAAAGCCAGTTCTTCGTTTTTCAGCCTTGAAGTTCAACTCGCGGCCTTGCAGCCCCTGCCGAGTGAGCAAGGCCAGTTGTTTGGTAGAAACCGGCCACCGGTTAGTGTGGCGGCGCAGGCAATAGAGGCCCGGTTTCCCGGTGCACTGCGACGTATCGTATGGTTAGATCGCAACGCCTATTTGCCGGAAACCGCCTTTCGCTTTGAACCTATCACTACTGAGCACAAGCAGCCCCTTCCCAAACCCCGCAAATCTGGACGTAGCCAGATAGGGCGAGCCAATCGCGCTGCCGCTAAGCCATTGCCACCCATATCCTTGTTTGAATAGATGGGTTCGCACCCAGAGGAGCTTTTCCATTGCAGATGTCTCAGGTTTATTCTGACAAATCCATGAAGCTGATCCTTGAAAACATCACGGTACGCTGCCTGCCACCCGCAGCCACTACCGGGGCCAAAAGCGGCATAGATGTGCCTGAGATGCTATTGTGGCATGGCCAATGGTATGAGGTACAGGCTGTGCAGGCTATCTGGAAGTGGCGTGGCGGGTGGTGGGCAACCCCAACCTTACAGGGGCAAGTGCGCATTTATTACCGAGTGCTCTGCACGCCATCCTATCGCACTGGACTTCATAGACCGGAATTGAAGTCCACGGAATGGGGTGGCGCCGAGCTTTGCCTGGAACTGTACAGTGAAAGTGGTCACTGGACACTCTCGCGTATTTTGGATTAGTTCGGCTCTTAATGACTCAACCATTGGATTAGGCCAACGGCTAGATATGGCTGGCAAAGACACCAATTATAAAAGCAAGCACGCCATAAGAATATGAAAAACAAGAGTATGAAAACGTATGGTGCATCTGCACTGTCATTCCTGGTTTTCCTTTCTTGACGGCGCTTCGTCGCCGGCGGAACTGGTCATGGCTGCCGTGCGGCTGGAACAACCAGCACTTGCCCTGACGGATACCCATACGCTGGCCGGGGCCGTGCAGTTCGCTCGCGGCTGTCAAGAGCATGGTATCAAACCCATCTTCGGCGCCACCGTGCCGGTGGATGGCTTTCCTTTAGTACTGCTAGCAGCTAACCGGGAAGGCTACGCAAACCTATGCGATCTAGTAACATTGGCCCATCGAGAACGAGACATTATCTCCATTAGCAGTGGTGACTTACGTGGGCTAACCGGCGGTTTGTTGTGCCTGACTGGGGATCGCCGGGGTGGCTTGTCACAATTGGTACAGCAGCAAGATTATAGTGCCGCCAACAAATGGCTCGGCAAACTCGCGGAGCTTTTTCCCCTGCGTGTTTTTGTCGAGTTATGCCACCACCAGCGCCCCGACGATCCGCTCGTAGTTCACACTTTGCGCGAAGCAGCCCGTAAATATGGCCTGTATTGTGTGGCCACTAATGCCGTGCGCTATGCTCACCCGGATAGTTACGCATTGCAGGACGCACTCACCTGCGCCCGTCTTGGTTTGACTATTGCCCAGCCACATCTGGAGCGCCCGGTTAATGATGCCGCTTATCTTTGTAGCGAGACAGAGTTACTGGCGCGCGGTTTACCGGCCAATGCCATCGCTAACACGAAAGCAATCGCCGGGTTGTGTGACGTAGAATTATTGCCCGATCAGGTAACGCCACCAGCGGCCCGTATCCCCGCTGGCATTTCCCCCATTAACTATCTGCGTGATCTTTGCCGGCAGGGCATGAAGCATCGCTATCCCCTGGCAAGCAGCGATGCCTGGCAGCAGGCCGCCCGAACACTGCGGCACGAAATTAACGTCATTAACGAATCGGGCCTTGAAGAGTTCTTTTTGGTGGTTCGGGAAGTCATTGAGTTTGCGCGCAGCCGGGGTATACGCTGCTCAGGCCGGGGGAGTGCCGCGAATTCTATCGTGGCCTATCTCTTGGGCATTACAGAAGTAGACCCGATACGCCACCACCTGCTCTTTGAGCGGTTTTTGCATACCGGGCGGCGCGGCATGCCCGATATTGATGTCGATTTTGAAACACATCGACGCCACGAAGTAATTGCCTGGATGGCGGAGCGGTTCGGCGAAGAGCATACCGCCATGACAGCCAACCTGGTGACCTTCCGCCTGCGCCTGGCAGTGCGTGAGATGGCCAAAGTGCTAGGCTATCCTCTCTGGCAAATCGACCGTATTAGCAAAGCCCTGCCCCCGGTCTCGGCGCGGCATGTCCGCGATTACCGGAACGACCTGGCGGAGGAATTGGGTGAGTCACCGCTATTGGACACCCTACTCTGCCTTGTCGAGCAAATCGCCAATGCCCCACGCCACCTTTCGCTGCATAGCGGCGGCATGATTCTTTCGCGCCAGCCTTTGCGCTACCTATCGCCCATTCAAACCTCGGCTAACGGCGTAAGGCAGGTGCAATTTGCCAAAGATGATGTTGAGGCACTCGGGCTAATCAAGTTTGATGTTTTGGGTTTGCGCATGTTGTCGGTGGTGACAGAAACCATCACCCTACTGCGCGAAGATACCGGCACTTCTCCTGACATAGATGAACTGCCTTTGGATGATGAACCGACCTTTGAACTGATCCGGCAGGGGCGCACCATGAGCGTTTTCCAGATTGAGTCTCCCGGTCAATGGAATTTGCTATCACGATCCCAACCCCAGGTTTTTGATGATCTCATCGCCCAAGTCGCTCTTTTTCGACCCGGCCCCTTGCAGGGAAACATGGTGCATCCCTTCATCTTGCGCCGGCGCGGCCTACAAAAGGTCACTTATCCGCATCCTTGCCTTGAACCTATTCTGCGCGATACCTACGGCGTGATTCTCTATCAGGAACAGGTGCTGGAAATCGCTCACGCCTTTGCCGGGCTTACTCTGGCCGAGGCCGATGAGTTTCGCCGCCTGATGAGTAAATTCCGTGACGCCGGCGAAATGGAAGCGATGCGCGCCCATTTCGTTCAAGGTGCGCAGCAAAAGCATGGCGTCACCATGCAGTTAGCCAACTGGGTTTTCGATGCTGTGGCGAAATTTGTGGGCTACGGTTTTTGTCGTAGCCACGCCGCTGCCTTTGCCCGCACGGTGTATCACACAGCCTATCTCAAGGCCCACTACCCCGCCGCTTTTATGGCCGCCGTGCTGGAACACAAACCTGGCTTCTATCCCCTTAGTTCCATCTTGGAGGAAGCTCGTCATTGTGGGGTCAAGGTGCTACCTGTCGATATTCGCACTTCCGACCTGAAATATCGCCTGGAAAGCGGAGCTATCCGCGTACCACTTACTCAGATCAAGGGATGGAGCACCGACGTAGCTGCGCCGCTTGTTTTAGAGCGGCTGCTGCGCCCCTTTGCTAATTTGGAAGATTTGTATAATCGAGTCCCTTTAGACCGCGATCAATGGGATAACCTGGCGCGGTCGGGCGCCCTGAACGTTTTTGGAGAGCGCCGCGCCGTTCTGTGGCGCCTGGGTGAATTGGCGCGCGTCCTCGGCCCCAGTGGCCAGGAGCAGCGAACCTTAGATGAACTTGAATTACCAGTCGAGGCCCTACCCCACTTACGCGAGTTAACCGAGGCAGAAACCCTACACTGGGACTACCAGACACAGGGTATATCAACCGGGCCACACCCCATCGCTTTGCACCGCCCCTACCTGGATCGACTTGGCACTTATTCAATCAGCCAGTTATCAAATGTCAGTATCGGGCAGAAGGTTTTGGTAGCCGGTGCGGTGATTTCTCGTCAGAGGCCACCAACCGCTAAGGGAATGTGCTTTATAATCCTCGAAGATGAGACAGGAAGGCTACCCACTGCCCTCACACCACCAGTTTATGAGGTATTTCACTGCGCGGTGCGCTCTTCTGGCCTCATTATTGAAGGTAAAGTAGAAGGTTCAGGTCAAGGACAAATTGGCTTCTACCGGAGTGTGCTAATACATAGACTCTGGCCACTGGATCGCGCCCTGGGCGGTTATTCTGGTCATCCAAGTCAGATGGCACGACAAGGCCAAGACAAAGCGGGAATAGGAACGTGAATCCTATAAGCTTCACAAAAGAACGACGTGAATCTATGACTTGGATTAACGCTTTCTAGTTTTTTCAATATATTTGACATTCTTTGATTAGGACGCGCTTCATAACTGATTCAGTACTGAATCAGTCATCAATTCACTAGAAGAAAGCATTTCAGGAGTGTAAATACATGATACAAAAACTGGTCAATTGGAATCAGTTGTCACGTCAGTATGACACAGCATTCCTGTTCAGCCTGAGTGAATCCTAAGCTATAATAATCAAAGAGTCGGAAACCTCGAAAGGCTGCTCCTACTATGAGATCCCTCTATCCACTAATGGTTTTAAGTAGTCTGTTTTTGATCCCCGCAGAGTCTCCCCATAAAGTGGCATACGCTGATGTAGCCATGCCTAAACATTTCGTCTACGATTTTTCAAAGGATATGCAGGGCTGGCAGACTGGTTTTGCCGATTGCCCGGCGGGAAATCCACCTAGCTATGAACTGGTAGCCGCGTTAAAGCCCCTTCCCAAAGAATTAGGCCAATCTGGAACAGGTCTGTATTTTCATGGGAACAACCATTCTGACGACCTCTTTATGTTTATGACGCGCCAGTTACACAAAAGTGACGGTATCGTTGCCGGCCAGTCCTATTCTATGAGCTATAAGGTATCGCTAGCTTCCAATGCACCAAGCAATTGTTCTGGTATAGGAGGAGCCCCAGGAGAAAGCGTCTACGTCAAGGTGGGAGGTGCCTCAACCGAGCCCAAAGCCCTACCAGAAAATCAAGGCGAATTTCTGCGTATGAACGTCAACATAGGCTCCCAATCCCAGAGTGGTAGTGCTGCAACGGTAATTGGTAACCTGGCGAATGGAGTACCCTGCACTTCTCCACCTCGCTTCACTAAAATTATCCGCTCCGGCGCCCATAAAATTCCTGTAATCGCTGATGCGCGAGGAAATATCTGGCTTCTGATCGGAACGGATTCAGGTTATGAGGGAAGGACAGGCATCTACTACCAGAAAGTTGATGTATCACTTACCCCGGTACCGTCTCGGCGTTCTACAAACCACCAAAACCAAGCGAAGCCACCTTCGATAGGCCCATCGCATTCTCAGAAGACGATAAAATAAAGGGACACACATTGTTGCAGGAGAAGGGCTCATCAAACTCAGTTATGAATAACAGTCAGCTTACCCTCGCTAAAACAGGGCATGGAGAATCCGTTCCACAGATCACACATTCAAAGTTAGAATCGCAACTATGGGAGGCCGCCAATATCCTGCGCGGGCCAGTGGCTGCTGCGGACTTAAAAACCTACGTATTCCCATTACCCTTTTTAAGCGCATATCAGACGTGCATGACGAAAAATATCAAGCCACCATGCAAGAATCTAGCAGAGACTTCCTTAGATGAGAGATAATTATTCCAAGCCCCTTCCGTCCCACTGCCCCTGAACGGGTCATATCTTGAACAACGCTTCTTCAACAGAAACTTCCATGACACCATGAACGATGCAGAGATACGCCTCGCCCTGAAAAACTCAACATTAGCTCACCACCTTGTTGACTCGGAAACTGTGGTCGTGGATGAACTTGGCTTACGTCACGGCATTTCAAGAGTCGATGTGGCTGTGGTCAATGGGCTAATGCACGGATACGAGATCAAAAGTGACAAAGATAACCTCCTTAGATTAAGAGGCCAAATCTCCGTTTATAGTTCAGTTTTAGATCTTGCGACCTTAGTGGTTGGCAGTAAATACCTGGAAGCAGCGTCAGAAATGATTCCCCTATGGTGGGGAATTGATGTTGCTAGCAAAGACAAGACTGGCACTGTCATTATTAATTCTGTGCGGGAAGCAACACTTAACCCCGAGGTCGATTCACTGTCAGTTGCCAAGTTGTTATGGAGAGACGAAGCATTAGCTTTTTTAGAAGAATTAGGTGCTGCTGATGGCTATCGCTCAAAACCACGTCTAGCACTATATAAACGCTTGGTCTGTGTCGCAGAAGAGGAAGCACTCAAGGCACGCGTGCGCCGTCAGCTCAAATGCCGAATAGGTTTGAGATCTGTTGGGTTACCAAAGTTAAATGATGATTGATACCAGCATACAACCATTGTTTTGGCCCACCTGTATCCCCTTTTTCACGCGCTAAGATCGCCTCCATCCGCACAGCTTTGTCGTAAATGTAGGCGTCGCCTGCACTAAATTCGGCTCCACAAAATTCTTCCCGTTCACACAACATCAAGGCTTCTGCGGGATACTGCTTATGCTTTGCCCCATCGTCTTTAAACAAGCTTTCACCTCGCATAATGACAGTATGTTCCTGCGCTGTGTAGCGAATGCTCGCTGATGGACGAGCATTATCCACAGGTTCAATATAGACGGGGTGCTGGATCGTGTAGTCCCCAAAGGTAGGAATCCGGGGCAAGGTGCTCCCATTGCCGACCTGGTCTCGATAATGCTGCCATTCCCAGCGCGGATGTTCGTGTTCCCCAACAGTGAACCCCTGTAAGTCCTGAGGAAAGGAGCCTCCTGCACAGGTCAATGTGCGCCAGTTCAACACATAAGGTAAATTGTCCAGCAGGTCACTCAACATGAAACCATCCTCATCAATTAGACCAAAATCGAAAATTAGATCTACTTCATCAGGACTCAGTTCATAGAATGCAAGTAATTCATTAATTACCTGCTCCAGATTTGTGAGATAAAGGTGCTCGGAGCCCAATCGAAGGCAAATTCCAACACCGGTTCCTTGAATAACCGCACGCACGGCCTCTTTATAAGCTACATCCCGATCAGGAGAGACCACTGGAATTGGCGAAGGGGGGAAGAAAGATTCAGAAGTCGCTTCACGCCACATTACCGTGATAGGGTGAAGACCGCCAAGCCCACGCACCGAGGGATGTAGATAGCCCAAATCAAGGAATAAATGCCTCTCGCTCCACGACGACTTCATCATGCCGGCGAAATGCTTGAACCGCTCATCTATACGGGCAGGGGTGCCTGGATCGAGAGGATCAAATTCTTTGGAAGGCATCTCAATAAGAGGCGTGAGGCTATCCTTAACGCTTTCGGTAAGTGCTGCCAATGCCTCCAATTCCGCTTGCTTGCAGCGCAGGTGAGGTACATAATGATTGTGTTTAAAAGCACGATGACGGGACATAGGTTTCCTCCCACTTACGACTTCCATGCTACATCAGGAAAGTGACTTCGGACTTCACCCTGACCGACCATATTAGTCAAAACACGATATGAGCCTTTCCGATGGCGCACTCGCCCAGCTACAATCGCGGGGTGTATATTGAGGCGTTTAGCCAAACGAGTAACGGCTTGTGGCGTTGGCAAAACACTGACTGGGTCTTTACACCACTCTGCCTCGGGAATTAATGCTTCTCCTGCTTCAACATCCGCCTGTTTCTCCCTTGGATCATTTGCTTCGCAATCAAAGTCATCATAAAACTCACTGGCTACAAAACTTCCTTCGTCATTCCAAAAATGAAGACGTAGGTGCGCAATTTCATGAAGCAGGCAAAACCAAAAGTTATCTATACGATCATGTCGCAGCGTCATACCTATAACAGGATGTTCTGCCCATAAACCAATGGCCGCCCCATCTAAGTGCGTTCGTGGCAAATGGGGTTCAATAACGAGTGAAATTCCATGCTCAAAGAGAAATTCCTGAGCTAACACTGGCCCGCGCTCTTTGGAGCTAAGTTGTGCGACCTTTATAAGGAAATCTTTAGTTAGACAACGATGATTAAATGGTCTTGCCGGTGGTTGCGAAGCTGCACAGCGTAGAACCCTCATAGTCCAAGCCGCTAATGCATGATTATCCATAGTTGAAACGGCCCTTGTAGTGAGTGTCTTCTTCCACAGAACAGGCAGTGTATGTGTTCGCTCGAAACCAGTCGCGCTCATGAATACACTTAGCAGTTCCTCAGCAGCATGGTTACTTAGGTCAATTTTGGCAGTCCGCATGTCATGTCCAGAAATACTATCGAAATAGCCCCGAGCCACCATTTCTTTCAAGGGGAAAAGACTCCCTTCAAAAGGAGAAACGCAGTCGAATTGACACCGCCGCAGAATGTTAGCCATCACCCGTTTCTTAGGTAGATCGGCAATTAAATTAAGCTCTTCTGCAAAGGCAGTATCAATCTCACACAGAATATGGTTGAGATCGCTGTCATGTATAGCCAACTCCAATACAGCAGCAATGACTTCCTCATCCCCAGCATCGAGTGCCCTTATATATTTGTGAATGGCAACTTCCCGTTCAAGACTCGCTCGTTCAGCACAGAATTTTTCCGTATTATCTTTCATGTCAATCTCTCTTCCCTTCATCGATCAATCAACGCTGTCGTTTGTCAGTTTTGGTTAGCCTTCCAATGTTGATACGCGGCGGGTAAAAAAGCGCGGGCGCGAGAAACTCGCGTATATGCTGCTCCGATCTTTACATTGAGAAGACTTGCAATGTCTGCGGTCTCAAAGCCCTCAGCAATATTCCATAGCAGTATCTGACGATAACTTTCAGGAACATAGGGCAGCAAATCTTGTAGCCTCGGCATAGGTTCCTGGCACGGCTGAGGACTTTGCTTACGCAGAGCATCAAACAGCTCGATTTCACTTCGAGCATCGTCCTCACTGTCCAGTGGAGGAGGATTTAGCTCGGTGATGGGAACGCAATGTCGTTTCTCTTGACGAAGTTGGCGGCAGAGATGGCGGACATGGTTATGTGCAATTGCTTTAAGCCATGCCAAGGCGGAGGAGTCAGGGTGCAACCGCTCGCATATTTTAAGCGCAGTAATTGCCGTTTCCTGCAATATATCTTGGGCACGTTCATTTACCTCCTCCGATAAATGTGCTGCATGATGCACTCGCAGAAAGACCCTGATGGCTCTTGTAAGTGGTATTTCGAAGGCCACCAAGGCTTCGGCAACCCGCGTCCTTGCAGCCTCTTTTGTCGAACATCCTTCGTCAGTTTCGTGCAGAATATTAGTGCTCATGCTAATTCTTAATGACAATTGGGCAGGAAATATTACATACCGAATGAAAATATTTCCTGTAATAGCGGCCAATTTTCACCCTACATATATAAATGACAAAAACAGTTTACATCTTACATTTGAATTTATATAATCGAGAACTCCAAGAGACCCAGGCTATTTTAGGACTTACCGTATGTGCAATTTAATGCATTGAGATTTACAAAAAAATCTATAAGGTTTATAAAAAACCGACCAGAGTCATCTCCCCAGCAATTAGCAGGAATGTCACTATTCCAGTAAAATAAAGAGCGAAAATTAGTGCAAAAAACAGCACTATACTTCATCAAAATGGGATGGCTCAAAACGCCAAAACTCCTTATTTTATAAGGGATTTTACATTTTTCCAAAAAACTACCTTGACACGGTAGGGGTCAGAGGTTCAAATCCTCTATCGCCCATTATTTACAACGAAAACCCTTATGTTATAAGGGTTTTCGAGTATTGCAACTACATCTCCAAAACATCACTTTAGAGAAAAATAAAAAGACACAACACTACCCTTAACAAAATAGAACCTACAATTCCATTATCACCTTTTATCACTTTTGGTTCGATAGGGTGCCGATTGGCGTCCCGATTACCAAATTTCACCCTACTCCCGCATTATTGAACTGCACCGCACCCTATTTAGCTATCTGGAATGGTTCTTAAGCGAGCGCAAATTTTCGAATGCGCCCCGCACCACGTCGCTTCATTTCTTGCGTATATCGCCACTGTAGAGAAGACTGCTTTGTCGAAATCGCTGTCGCTCGTGTTCTCACGGAATTTGCTATGAAAAACTTCGTCCGCTGCGCGGCGGCCCTCTCCGCTATGACTATTTTCGCTTCATCTTTGCCGGCCCAAGAAGCCTTACCTGCCGCCACACCGATTTTTTTGTGGCCTAATACCGCGCCGGGCGAAAAAGGCGATATTGGAGACGAGCACGATACCACGCCTCCCGACCCCCAAAAACCCGCCGCTGACTATGTGATGCGCATTGGTAACGTCACGAAACCGACGATTACAATATTTCGCCCCTCACCCGAAAAAGAGACCGGCGCGGCAGTCGTGGTTTGTCCCGGCGGCGCTTACAATATCCTCGCCTATAACAAGGAAGGCACCGAAGTGTGTGCGTGGCTCAATTCCATTGGTGTGACTGGCGTTCTACTGAAATATCGCGTGCCGGGGCGTGGACAGTTTCGCTACAGCGCGCCATTGCAAGATGCACAACGCGCTCTTGGCTTGGTACGCTTTCGCGCCAAAGAATGGAATCTCGACCCGCAGCGCATCGGCATTCTTGGCTTTTCAGCGGGCGGACACCTCGCCGCGACGCTAAGCACCAACTCCGAAACACGCACCTATCCTGCCGTAGACGACGCCGATAAAACAAGCTGCCGCCCCGATTTCACAATGTTGCTTTATCCGGCCTATCTCACGAACAAGGAACTCAATGCTTTGGCGCCGGAAATCAAAGTGGGCCCGCAAACGCCACCGGCTTTCGTGGTACAAACCGTAGACGACAATATCCACGTTGAAAATGCCATTGTTTATGCAGGGGCGTTGCGCGCTGCCGGAGTGCCGGTCGAACTGCACATCTACCCCCAAGGCGGTCACGGTTATGGTTTACGCCCGTCGCACAACGCTGTATCGGGTTGGCCACAGCGCGCTGCGGCGTGGTTGGGTGCGCAAGGCTGGCTTAAAGCCAAATAGCGTCCGGAGATTATTGTTTTGGGTTGGCGTTCAAGGCTTGGTGCTCAGGGCTTGACTTCTACGGTTGGGCCGATATAGCGGCGCGCGATGACTACGTTATCAAAGGACAGAACGTTAACTTCGTTTTTTGTCCATTGGTTGGTGATGTAGCTTTCCAGAGTCAGCGCATTGGCCATAAGATTTGGCGTTTTGCGCCAGTTGATGCCTGTCCAGTGACCGAGCAATTTGCCGTCAATCCAGAAGGCTTGCTCGCCATCGGGCTGCCCCGGCGTGTTGTGTTGCAGCATGAATTCCACACAAATCCACTGGCCGCGCCGAATAACCGGAGCCTCAGGCACCGCAAAAGAATTGCCCCAGTATTTGCCGTCACCCGATGCCTGCATTTCGTGCCAGTAACTATAAAAATTCCAGCGTCCCGGTGGCGGATTCCGTCCCCAATCGCCCCAGGGTTCAATTGCCGTTGAAAAACGCTCGTCACCTTGCGGTTTGAGGCCCGCACCTCCAAAACCGCTCCATTTATCGCCACCGCGCTGGCCACGATTGGCTCTCAGCGTCACGAAATGGTGAACGTAATCGCATTTTTCATCGAACTTCGTGTAAAACCGGATAAACACTCGCTCCGCCGGCTCAAACCATTTCGTTAAACCGCCTCCGGTGTCCCGACTCAGATGCGCCTCCACCCGCAAACAGCGGCGCCCTAAAAGTTTTTCGCTGCCGGGCGGCGTCAGGCTCAGCACTTGCCCGTCTTTATTGCGCGCTTCATCCCAGGTGGCGCCTATGATCCCGGTTTCAAAATCGTCCGCAAATATAACCTCAGCCTGCTTGCTGAGGCCAGCATCACCCGGAAAATCCGCCGCCAGCCCTTTGCCTTCCGGTAGTTTCTTTTGCTCGGCCACATTAGGAAAACGCGGCACATCGGCACCAAAACAGGCCACCGCAGAAGTAAAAAATAAGGCGAGCAAGCCAGAAATGGAGATGCGCATGTTGTAAGTAATCCGTTCTACATACGGTTCGTCAATGGAACGGCAGAGGCCCGCCAGATTAAATTGGGCCGCCCATTTGCCTCACCAAAGCCTTCTAAACGCCCTTCAATTGGCCAGCCTGATACTCAACTACCTGTTAGACATAATCGTGATGGGAACGAAAAACTTATACTATAGGGGACTTGCAAGGTGTGAACAAACACAACATGAGCCATAAATTGATGAAGTTTTACATTGATAATGGTCTCCTCTTGCGGTTCATGAACGTAAAAACTTAGATGACCAAGATATTGAAATCACAGCGAATCGCCTTGGAACAACGCCTGGTCCGAAGGCTGGGCGCTTCGCTAACCGCAGCGCCCTGGATTACCTGCCGGCGTGTTGGATCGTGGATGGGACTCGCTTTTTTCTATGGTATGAAACGGCGCCGCCGCATTGCGTTGGACAATCTACATCTGGCTCTTCCACAGCTTGGCGAAAAGCGCATCCGGCAAATTGCGCGACGTTCGGTGCAAAACTTTGGCATGTCATTTTGCGAGTTCATGCATATGCAGAAGGCGTCACCGGCTGAAATTCGTGACTACTGCCAGGTGGATGGACTGGAATATGTTCAGGAGGGATTAGTGCAGGGGCATGGGGTGGTGCTAATCACGGCGCATTTTGGCGCATGGGAAGTCATGGGCGCGCGAGCCGCGCAACACTTCCCACTCACTGTGGTTGTGCGCCTCACTTCAAATCAGACGCTGAGAAATCATATCAAAGAGGTGCGCGAGGCCATTAACATCAAGATGATACTTAAAGATGAATCGGCGCGTGTCTCCTTAAAGGTGCTACATGCCAATGAAGCTCTGGCGATTTTTGCTGACCAACACGCCGGGCCGGAGGGCATCTTGTTACCAATGTTTGGTCACCCCACCCGCGTCCACACCTCACCCGCGCGCCTGGCCCTGGCGGCTCAGGCACCGCTGATGCCGGCTTTTGGGGTGCGCCGTGAACCGTGGATTGCCGATGGGCGCGTGGAGATTAAAGCTTTTCCGGGATTGTATTTGCATCAACAGCAATATGAATCGCGTGATGCCGCCGTACTTGCCGGGACGCTTTATATACAAGAAAAAATCGAAGATATTGTCCGTCAGCATCCCGATCAATGGCTATGGATGCACCGCCGCTGGCGCCCCGAAGACGAAAACGCTGTGGCTTCAGAAACCCTGAGACGCCCTGAGACACTCTGATTTGTGACGCAGAACACACAAGAAGTGACGAGTAAAAGAACCCGATATAATTCCCCTATGATTAAAACTCTCCAGGTAACGCCTGTGGATAATCCCCTGATTTCACCCCGCCAGAAAACGACCAGTGCCCGACGCGCCGCATCTGAAAAGCGGTTAATTGAGGCATTGGCTCATCGTGTCGAAAGCATGTCCTGGCAAAGTTGCCGCCAAGTCGGTGCCTTGTTGGGTTTGACCTTTTATAAAATGGGGCGCCGCCGCCGTGAATTAGCCATTGATAACGTATGCCGTGCGCTGGGTGTTTCACGGACGCAGGCAATGGAAATTGCGCGCCGTTCAGCCCAAAATTGGGGCATGACGACCTGCGAGTTTATGCATCAAAGGCGTGCCTCACCCCAAGATATTGCTGACTATGTTAGCTTGAGTGGCGTAGAGCATCTGCAAGAAGCGTTGCAGCATGGCAAAGGGGCGATATTGCTATCGGCGCATCTGGGCAATTGGGAAGTGCTGGCCGCGCGCATAGCCCAGGAGTTTCCTCTATCTGCTATTGTGCGCCCCTTATCGAATGCTGCCGCTCAAGAGCACATGTGCGCGGTGCGTCGCGCTGCCGGATTTGATTTGATCTCTAAACACCATGCGGCTCGTCCGGCTCTTAAAGCTCTGCGCGCCGGCTCAGCACTCTATATATTGCCCGACCGCCACGCGGGACAAGAGGGGGCGGTGCTACCTTTGTTCGGCCATCTCACGCGCTTTGAAACGGCCCCGGCCCGTTTAGCCATGATGAGTGGCGCGCCAATAGTGCCGGTTTTTGGTGTGCGCCGTGAGCCGTGGCGCACAAATGGCAGCATCGAAGGCCGCTTCTTTCCAGCTTTTCAAATTCCTAACCCGCCACGAGAAGAGCGTGAATCCGCTACGCTTCAAGGCACCCAACTTGTCATTAGCGCGATTGAAAACATCGTGCGTGAACATCCCGATCAATGGTCGTGGATGCTGCGCCGTTGGCGACCGGATGATGCCAATCCCGTAACCTAACCCATCCTATACCCATATTATGATAGGCCACTGTTTTTGTCTTCACCTTGAGAAACTGGGCAAATTAATTTTTCAAGAGAGAAATTGGCCCCAGTAGCCATATAATCCACTGCGCGCATAATTTCGGGTATGGTGTTTAAGCAGACGCCATAATGTTTTGCGCGCCTCATCGCACTGCTTAGGAGAGATTTGACCACTCGCGACTTTCGCATTCAGTTGCTCTTCAAGTTCCAGCGTTATTTCTTTTTCTTGTTCTATTTTGCGGCGTTCTGCTTGCTCCGCGACAAATAATAAGAAGTGCGCAATGGCCTTACATTGCTCAAGAGTAAGCAGGGCGAGGCGCGACAGGTAATATCTATCGTATTTTGTTGTAGGATCATCGGCCAAAAAGCAGAGTATCGAATCATATGTGTTGGAATCGTCCTCGCTGGTTAAATACCAGATTAAGTAGGCTGGGAAGTAATATCGAAAGCCCTTGGGATCGAGAAAACTTAAGACATTATCGCCTCGGCTTATATCCTCGGTGGGCACGTCCTGCCATCTGGTTTCTGTGTCCATAGCCCTGGCTCGGTTCCGTTCTTCGCGCTCGCCATAGTTATCAAGGGCCTGCGCCTCATGAAGAGTAATGCCGTCTTCACGCTGCACGCCCTCAAAGGCAGTAAGAATCTCCTCAATTACTGCAATTCTCTTCTGTTCTATGGAAGATTGCTCCATACAAACCACCTAAAAATATGAATTAAGGTCACTATGCGGTTTTCACTATGTGCTTTTGCTCCACGCAAAGCAATACGGATTCAGGCTATTGAAGCGCTAGTCGGATAGTTCCCTGGTCACTCTTCCAACGGTGCAAGAAATTCTTCCACGGTGCGTAAAAATTCGCGCACATTGAGTGGTTTCGTTAAATAAGCTTTTGCTCCCGCTTCCAGCAGCTTCGTAATCTGATGGGTCATGGCATCGGCACTCAGCATGATAACCGGGATAGTGCGTGTCATAGGTTCAGCCTGCAACCGGCGCAGCACGACCTCTCCACTAATATCAGGCAGATGTAAATCGAGCAGAATTAAATCCGGTAAGTGTTGCCGGGCTAATTCCAGTCCGATGCTGCCCTGCATCGCAGAGAGAAGTTTGAGGTCGGTTCTTGCTTGCAGGATATTCTCGATTAACCTGAGATTCGACACATTATCCTCTATGTACAAGATAACGAACTTTGCGGTCACCGCGCCGGATTCATCTGCGGTGCTTGGCTCTGTGAGATGAGTGTTAGAGAACCCGCCGTTTCGCACCTGCTGGACTATTGGGCTTTCCACTAAAGGTAGCTCAATCCAGAAAACACTACCGTGGCCGGGAGTACTATCCACCCCAATTCTCCCATCCATCGCCTCTGCCAGCCTCTTGCACAAAACTAAGCCAATACCGGTTCCCTCAACCTGCGATGCAGCAGCGCCCAGCCGCTCGAAGGGTACAAAGAGTTTCTGCAGTTCCGTTACGGTCAGGCCAGGACCGGTATCACTTACGTTGATACGTAGAAACCCGTTTTGACCTACACACGATAAAGTCACTTGGCCGGCCTCGCGGTTATATTTGATGGCATTGGACAGCAAATTCAATAACACCTGGCGGAAACGTTGCTGGTCAGCCAGTAGGTGCCGCTCGTCTCGCGCTGCCACCTCGTTAACCAGGCGGATACTACGTGTCGCCGCTAAAGGCCGCACGATGTCCAGAACTTCTGGAAGAATTTGAGCCACAGGAATTGGTTCCGGTGACAAGGAAAGATGCCCCGCCTCAATCCGGGCAATATCCAGCACCTCGTTGATAAGGCCCAGTAGATGCTGCCCGGCCTTAAGAATATGCGCCACCGATTCGCCATCTTCGCCAGTTAATCCGTGGCGCAACTCCAGAAGCTGGCCAAAACCCAGAATGGCATTGAGCGGGGTACGCAGTTCATGGCTCATACGCGAAAGGAACTCACTTTTCGCGTGATTGGCCTCTACGGCTTCTTGCCTGGCCTGGCGCAGTTCCACTTCGGTCCGTGTGCGTTCGTATGATTCCAAGGCAAGCGCGCAGATAGCCGCAGCCGAACTGGCGAATGTTTGGTCATCCACCTGCCAGGCTCGTGGAACTCCGGTTCGCTCACAACAGAGCATACCAACCACTTGCCCCCCAACAATAATAGGGGCATCCAGCAGAGAGACAATGCCAAAAGGTTTTAGATAAGGCTCTGAGAACTCACGCATCGCGGAATGCAGATGCGCATCATCGGCAACAATTATTCCTCCCAATTCTAAAGCCCGAAAGTAGCCTGGAAAATCTTGGGCTGCCAACGCGACACCCTGTGAGTGCCTTTGTATGGCGGTTTCATAAAGGTCAAGACACTCAATAACTGAGTGATCGTCATTGTAGAGCCAAACACTGCATCGCTGGGCATTAAGAATCTCACTGCCGGCTTCGGTGATTTGCTGAAGCGCTGGGTTCAAGGCCGCCATTTCCGGGACGCGCAAGCGCATTAATCTAGTCAAGAGGCGATTGCCTTGTAAAAGTCGCGCTTCGTTGTTATGAAGAGCTTGATTGGTTTTCTCGAAAGCTTCAGCGGTTTCGCGGAGCGCTTCCATCGCCATCTGGCGCTCAATATTTTCAACGCGTAGAGACTCATTAGCTTCTTCCAATTCTTTAGTTCTTTCCACGACGCGCGATTCTAATTCATCCTTGGCCTTGCGTAGCGCCTGCTCGGTATTTTTGCGTTCGGTAATATCACGTGCCGCCGCATAAATTACACCTTCCGCCAGGGAGGGGACACCTTTCCACTCCAACCACCGATACAAGCCGCCCTTGGTTCGGTAACGGTTTTCAAACTCCAATACTGGGTTTCCTCCAGACGTTGTCTCAAACGCAGCTATGGTAGCGATCCGGTCTTCGGGATGCACCCAATCTATGAAGTGTCTGCCTATTAACTCGGCTTCGGCAAAACCTAAAGTCTCTGTCAAAGCGGGGTTTACCCGCTTGAACTCGCCATCGAGTCCGACAACACCCAGAATGTCTACCGCCATGGTAAAGATGCGGTCACGCTCGGCCTCAGCCTGTTTGCGCTCCGAGATGTCGCGCATAATGCTCAGAACGCATGGCTCATTACCTACCGTGATTATGCGGCTGGAAATAACAAAAGGTACCACTCGCCCACCCGGCACACGCAGCAGCGTCTCGTAGTTCAGACATTCGCCCTTTTCGGCCAAGGTCGCCATAAAGGCGAGTCGCTCTGCTTCGTCCAACCAGGTACTATATTCCTTAGCTGGGTGGCCAATAATCCCCTTTGGTGTACTACCCCATAAATTAGCAAGAGCTTCGTTGGCGCGGACAACGGTTCGGTCGGCGAGACGCACAATAACTACGTAATCGGGGCTCAAACGAAAAGCCTTCTCAAACAACTCTTCGCTTTCTTGCAACGCGGCCTCGCTCTGCCGTTGTTCTTCCCAGTAGCGCTCTTCATCGCTAATATCTTTGGAAATAAACAAAAAGCCAATCGGTTGCCCTTCGCTATCATGGCGCACCGTAACAACAGCGCGGGCCGTGAAGGGCTCGCCATTTTTGCGCAGACGCGAAAGCAAGCCTTCCCATTTCCCGTCCTGCAAAGCGGCTTCTAATATCTCGTAGGGTTTGCCGACAGCGACATCATCCGAGGTATGTAAAATGGCGCCATTCTTGCCGATGACCTCCTCTGGCTCATACCCATAGATGCGCCGTGCGCCCTCATTCCACAATACAATGTTGCCGTCAAGGTCTTTGCCAATAATGGAATACTCGGTAGACGATTCCAGAATATTAGTGATAAATGCAACGGCTTCCTCTGCTGTACTGGCAATAGTAGTATCAAAAAGTGTGTTCGACATTATATTTTGTGCAGCGCGACACTCCTTGCAGCGCGCGCACCTTCCCCCCGGAAAATTTAATTCCCGTTATTACTGTAATTGGATGCAACCCAGTTTGCATAGGGGCTTGTGCCGTTCTTGGTACCCTGCATAACACATAGCTATGAGTTGCACGCAGTTTTTATCAAGCAACCCAAAAAAGAGTCAATATACAAAACGACAGGCAATAATGGACAGTTACTATACGAACCAGAGAAAATATGGGGCGGCGTTTTTGCTCTGCTTGCCCGTTTTAATGTCTATTGGAAATGTTGTTATGTGGGAGCAAATCGCGGCAGGGGAAATCACCGTCCTTGATGGCACAGGCTTGATTTACCAGGTTGAGGGCCTGGGCGATGTTTGGGCGCGCACACCTGACCGCATACAAACCGATGCACCACGGCTGGCTTGTCTCAGACTTGCTTCTGACCCCCATCGTCCTTCTTACAAACTGTGGATTGTTCTGGAAGTTGCCAATGATTTCTCGAAATAAGCCGCGCCGAGAGAAATTCTCTCAGAAATTACCTTTGGGAAACGCGGACCACAGACCGGATGGATCAAGACTAGTTACCCTCTACACCTAACGCATAAATCAAATGGCAATTTCATCGCAAATAGCATGGTGCCGTTGCAGGCGCAAAGTTGGATGCGTTATGAACCAAAGTCTCAACATGGGCAGCAGCCCGAACACTACCCTGGATGAAATAGGCTATAAAATCGAAGCCCTGAAACAGGGCATTAGTGAATTGAGTGCGGAGTCGGCACAAAACGTTGAGCGACTGCGTGCATTGGCGCAGGAATTATCCGCGTCACTTAAAATTTACTTTGCTCTGTCAACGTCGAATCGAAAGTCCAAACAATCAAAAGAGGACTAACCTCGGCGCTTTTAACTTGTTTTTTTAACCGTTAGTTTCAATCAGGCGCATCGCATTTGGGCGGTATATATTCCAACAGGTCGCCCGGCTGGCATTGCAAATGTTCACAAATCGCTTCGAGCGTGGAAAGGCGAATCGCTTTGGCTTTGCCGGTTTTCAGAATCGACAGATTCGGCACACTGATGCCAACGGCATCGGCCAGGTCATTCAACTTCATTTTTCGCTCGGCGAGCATCACGTCAAGACGCACATTGATGGGCATAATAATTTGTTAAATCGTCAGTTCGTTTTCGGCTTGCACTTCGGCGGCTTCTTCCAAAACCCAGCCCAGCATAATCAAAAATAAACCGGCCAGAATCGAACCGAAAATCGGCGCCAACGGGGTTTCGCGAATGGCACCGGGCGCGCCATAAAAAGCCACATCCCACAAATAGCGTCCGGCAAAGGGAAATAAGCAACAAGTGGCCATCCAAAAGCCAAAACGCTTCAACCAAAGGCCGCTACTAGCTTCCAGATAACGCTCTGCCACGAAGTTGCTGAACAAGCGTTCCAACAACCATGCCCCCACTAACCAATAGCATAATCCGGCTATGCCAATCACTGTGGCGCCGGCGCTATATAAACCCGGCCCCCTTCCCGTGCGCGCCAGGAAATATGGCGGTATCAAGCCAATAACTACTAAAAGCCCCAAGCCGAGCAAAACCCGGCACAAAGTCCGAAAACTCTGGCTCAAGCGACGGACTTTTGCACGGCGCGACGAAGAAATCTGGTTTGTCATGGAAGGTATTATAATTATTTTTATCATGCTTTGCAATAAATATTTATTGATTCACGATAAATATTTTACGTTTTACGTGTTTTATAGACTAGACGGCTCTCTTGTGGCGCAATGATGTGGGGCGCTCAATGCTAACACCGCAATCACTTTATCTCCATCTGGCAATCTGCCCTGAAAAATCACGATTCTGTGGATACTACCAGGGTTACAAACTGAAACGCCATACAAAGTAATAGCGAAAAGACCGGGCGTTATGCTTTGGACATAGCGCCCGGTCTTAGCCGGTTTTTAGTTGGAAAACCTCAGTTGTTATTGAAGCTCAAGGTAAGCTAAGGCACTTAGCGATTATTGAGAATTGCAACTGATGCGTTGCGGATGTCGTTGTTATCGGTGCGCACACCGTAAACCCGTACATAGTCGCCCTCATTCAGCTGGCGAGGCACAAAGTCATCAAGATAAACATTGTAAATGTTGCCGCCAATGTTGATGTCGAAGCTTTGGTTAGAATGCACATCGGTGACATTGCCTGTGAAGGTCTGGTGTCCGTAACCGTTATAGTCATAGCCATTGTTGCCATAACCATAGTTGGAATTGTAGTTGGGAGCACCATAGTAAGGACGCGCCGGTTGCGGAACATAATAACCATTGTTATGGTTGGCGTAATCCTGGTTGTTATCCCTGTGGTTGCTATTATTCCAGTGGTCGTTGTCACGGGAGTCATTGTCCCGGTGGTCGTTGTCACGATGGTCATTATCGCGGTTCCAAGTTGGCTGCGAGTTCCAGTTGTGATTATCATCCCGGCGTTCCTGCCGCACACCCTGGCGCACACCCTGGCGCACATCCTGCCGTTCGTTGCGCAAGTCGCGCTGGGCATCGCGCAAATCTTCGCGGGCGTCGCGTCGTTCGGTGAGCGTATCGGCTTTACGAACGTCCTTGCGTTCCTGTTTGACTTCTTTCTGGGCTTGCTTTACATCGCGGCGTTCCTGTTTGGCATCATTACGTGGTGCAGCGATAGCTGTAGTCGAGAAGCCCAACACGGTGCCGACTCCCAGGAGTGTTGCGCCCAATATAATTCCATGACGCTTGTTGCATTCCATTGTTTTCTCCTTCACCCACAAGGGTGTTCACCCTAGAAGGGTGGTTCTGCAAGCTGTGGCTTGCGCCTGCTTTCAGAGGTGCAATCTGAATATCAGAGGGCACCGCTTTACAGGGTTCTGGAAGGAGGGACGGGGAACATGGTCGATTGTTTGTCACGTTATGTGAAGTAATATAAAGTTGTAACTGTTACGCCTTTAATTTAGGTAATGCCTAACCAATTCCGCCACAAAACCAACTACATACGTCATACATCAACAGAGGCTTGTATAGGGCCTTGCCTACTTCCCCTGTGTTACTCGGCTTCATGCACGCTGTAGTGTGCAACGGTTTCGGCGCTTTCTTTGTAGCCGATGCGAATGGCTTTGGCACGCACATGCACCGCACCGAGCGGCAAGCGCAGAGGCAAACGATAAAGCTGCCAACGCGGATTTTCGCCAGTATCGAAGGTGTAGGCAATCGAGGCACCGAAGGTTCCCGATTGCAATTGCAAAGCTACCGGGCCTATAAGCTCACCGCGACTTTTAGGTGCCTGGGCCTCGTAACCCTGCGACCACGGAATAAATTCAACCGACGAAGTTTGCGGTTGTTGGCGATTTGGCCACATGGTCTCCACCATTGCCCACTCGTCCCAGTCGCCCCAGCGGTCATAATCGCGTCGCCAATCGTCCAGCACTGCGCATAGGCGTTTTAATGTCTCTTCATACTCCGAACTTTGTGCCACATTGTTGAGTTCGTGCGGATCGCTATCAAGGTCATATAATTCTTCGGCGGGGCGCGGCTCAAAGAGGGCTTGGGCGCCGCCTTCCAATTCGTCGGTGCGGTGTGCACGCTGTAATTCCTGCATCGCCAAATGCTTGCTGGCGTATGGCTCCCAATTAAAGTGGGGCGTGCCGGGAAAATAGTTGCGGATATATTTGAAGCGCCGGTCGCGAACGGCGCGACGCATATCGTAGGCAATGTCTTGCCGGTCACGGTGTGCAAAGATGTATTCGCGCGGCTTGTTTTGCTCTCCCAGAAATGGTTGGCCCTGCAAATGGCACGGCAACTCCAGGCCGGCCAAAGATAGCAGTGTTGGCCCTAGATCAATCAGCGAAACCAGTTGCTCATTGACACTATTCGGCTCGATGTGGCCTGGCCAGCGCACGATCAGTGGAATGCGAATACCCGAATCGTAGGGGGTGCGTTTGGCACGAGGGAGACCTTCACCATGATCGCTCCACACCATGACCACGGTATTGTCGCCAAGCCCATCTTCTTCGAGTTGTGCCAATAACTTACCGAGTTCTTCGTCGCTGCGCGCAATATTGTCGTAGTGCCGCGCGATAGTTTCGCGCACCTCTGGCATATCGGGCAGCCACGACGGCACACTTACCGTGGCCGGGTCGGTCACAGACGGCACATTCCAACCCTGATTGGCGCCGCCTTCGCGCCACATGCCGCTTTCGTGGGTCAGTGTCGGGTTAAACACGGCAAAAAATGGTTGGGAAGCAGCGGGCCGGTGGCGCCAGTGGCCGTTTTTGTGACATTCATCCCATGCTGTAACCGGGGGTCGAAACTGGTAATCCGTCTTGTCGTTGTTGGTGCAAAAATAGCCGGCGGCGCGCAGGTATTCGGTGAAGCACTTCACATACGGTGGCGGCACACATTCATAAGAGAAGCCATATCTCGCATAGTCACCGCCAAAGGAAGTACGCATGTGGTGTGCCCCCAGCCACGTTGCATAACACCCGGTGATAATCGAGGCGCGGCTCGGAGCGCACACGCCCGAAGTGCAAAATGCATTGGGAAAACGGCAGCCTTCGGCAGCGAGGCGGTCAAGGTTGGGAGTGCGTGCCACCGCATCACCGTAGCAGCCAAAGCGCGGCGACGTGTCTTCCATCGAGAACCACAGAAAATTAAGCGGCATATTTTTCCTTTACCCTTATTGCTTTCCTTCACTTATCCTGCAAAGTTTCCCAGTGGGGCGTCAACGACAAATAAACGTGAGCATAACGCCGCCCAAACTCACGGAGCGCCGGAGTATCAAAGTGCAATTCATCCCCAATGTGGCCCAGGCCGTGGGCGGGAACCACACCAACGTGGGGCGCTTTTACCACGAGGGATGCAATTTGTTCATTGACCAAAGGCGCATAGGGACAATGCAGGCGCCCCGGCCCTAAAAACTCGCCGAGCAGGCCAGCCATAACCGGCACATCGGGGGCCTTTAACTCATCGCGGAGTGCAGCCAGCATAGTCAACCAGCGAGCAGCATAAGAAGCAGCCAGAGTTTCGTTGCCCGCATCGCCTTCACCCTGATGCCATAAAATGCCGCGCAAGGTGCCCGATTGTATGGCCCACCTGGCGCGCTCAACGGCAGTCTCGAAGTGCGGCTGTCCCGGCTGCCATTCATTAAGAGAAGAGCCGCCAACGGCGGCGGGGATGAGGCCAATTTCGCGGCGCGGATTCGTCTTGCGCAGTACTGCTGCAAAGCTACGCGCTAACCCGGCACCAGCAATGGGCTTATCATAGTGAATAGGGTCAAGCGCCGGAACCCACTCGCCATTTTCCGCTAAAGCCGATACACCGGTAAACCACAGCAGAGTGCCGTTCTCCACTACCCCGCGCCCCGCCATGTTCGACTGCCCCAGAAGCAGAAATAAGTTCATGCCCTGCAGTTTGGCAAGTGCACCACAAACCGGCAGCAAGAAATCAAGGCTCAGGGATGAGTTCGAGCCAATAAGTATTGGAATAAGAGTCGGAATACTATGGCACCGCCTAAGTGCTGTGCATCGTTGTGACACCAAACTTATCTAATCTTCTTCAACCATGAAACACGAAATCACTATCGCCGGTTCGCGTTTTTTACTCAATGGCGCGCCCTTCCCCTTTACCGGCATCAGTTTCTTTAACGCCATTTATAATCCAACTTTTAACGGCAGTTCGGAAGCACGGCACCAATGGTTGGAAAAGTTTGGGCGCTATGGCTTGAACGTGCTGCGCGTGTGGTGCCAGTGGGATAATAAGCGTGGCTTTGCCGATGGGGGCTCGCAAAGCACTATGTATGAACCTAACGGCAGGCTCAGGATGGCGCCCCTCAACACCTTAAAGGCGATTCTTACTGATGCCGATCAGTTAGGCTTTGTTATTGAATTGTGCCTGTTTTCGCAGGAAAGTTGGCATGACGATATTCGCCTGGATGAAACTGCGGCACATGGCGCCGTCGCGGCCTTAACCGAAGAATTAAAGCCTTATCGTAACCTGGTTTTCCAAATTTGGAACGAGTTCTCCGAACGCACGCTGTTGCACTTACAAACCATTAAAGCCATTGATGCCAAACGCTTAGTAACCAGTTCGCCGGGCGGCGCGGGCACCCTGGGCGATGACGAGCAGAACCAAGCGTTGGACTTTTTAACGCCGCACACCAGCCGCCAAAACAGAGGGCGGCACTGGGAAATAGCGCCACCCGAAGTGGCCGGGCTGTTGAAAAAATTTTTGAAACCTGTAGTTGATGATGAACCGGCCCGCAACGGCACGCCGCAATATGGCGGCCCCAAAGCCGCGACTTTGCCTTACGATCACATTCTGCAAATCTGGCAAATGTGGCAACTCGGCGCCTATACCATTTACCACCACGATATGTTTCAAACCGGCTATGGCTCGCCAGCCTGCCCACCAAGTGGCATCCCCGACCCGGAATTTAATCCTTATCACAAACAGGTCTTGGAATTTATCGCGCAACGCGAGCGTTATCGCCTGTCCAATAAGCTATAAGTTCGCAGGCAAAATGGTTGGGGCCAAACCGTTCGCTAAGCCGTCAGAAACTTGGGGAGTGTTTTATGATGCACTGTCTAAATACTTCGTCTAGGCGCATCGCCACCTTCTGCTTCCTCTCGATGGGAACGACGCTGCCCACCGTTTATATCGGCCCTAAAGAAGCTGCCGCACAACCGGCGCTCGCCCCGGCCCGCCAATTCTCCGTTCGTCTGGGCCTTAGCCTGGATAAGCGAGCTTATGAAGTTGGCGAGCCCATCTCCGCGACAATTGAGATTACTAACATAGGGTCTGCCGTAGCGCTGGTGCCGGAAAGCTCCGATTTCACAGGCCGCCATGACGGTTACAACTTCGAAGTCCGCCGAGACAATGATGAATTAATCGCCGCCGCCTTCAATGAATACATCACACAAATGCAGTCCATAGGCGGGGAAAAAACAATCCAGCCGAAGAGCGTTTATCATCGCCAACTACTCCTCAATTACCGGGTGCTACCACTCCGCCCCGGACATTACAGCGTGCGCTGCCTTTATCAGCCATTCTTCTCTTCTAACCCAGGTCAAAACTTTAAAACTATATCGTCCATTGTTGCTTTCGAGGTAGCCGAAACCCCGCCCTTAATGGTGCAGCAGAGAATCCAAGAGCTGACTCAAAAGCTAAAAGCGGGCCAAGAGGTGGCCTTAACCGCCCGGTTACTGGGTTTTACAGGTGATGACGCGGCCATAGCGCCACTATTGGAAGTTCTGGGACAGAAAGAGGACCATGCTCAGGTCGCAGCGGCAGAAGCCCTGCTGTATTTAAACCACGATAGCGTCCGCACGGCTCTCTTAACATTGCTTGAGAAGCACGAGCCCAACGCGCGATTGGTGCACCTGCTTTTAGTGCCCCTGCAAGCGCCACCGGAGCAAGTCATTCCTTTACTCATGCCCTGGTTGGAAAACGGCGATACTGATGCTCGCTATGGCGCCGTTGAAGGATTATCTCTCGCCAATTTTCCCAAACAAAACCCACAATTGTTAGCGCCCTTTATAACGCGGCTTAGTGATTCATCTCCGCATGTACGTTTAAGGGCGGCTTCTGCCGTGGGGGCTTATCAAAATACCGCTGCCCTTGATGCGCTCAAACGCAGCATAAGCGACCCCGACCCCAACGTGCGCGAACAGGCAACCATTGCCATAGGCTGGTTGGGAGCATCTACAACAGCCGCCACCTCTCTACGACAAGCAGCAGTGGATGCGTTATTGGTTGTCCTACAATCAAACGATACGGGTAGGGCCAGGGAGCAGGCCGCTTATTGGTTGGGGAAAAGTGAGAATAAACGAGCTATCACGGGTTTAACAAAAGCCTTGACCTCGGCAGAGCGTCCCGCCTTAACCAAAGAAATACAATCGGCCTTGAGCATTCTTCAAGACAAAAAATTGTAGTGCGATTTAGAGTGCATCATCAAACCCACCAATACCGAAAATTCAAGTGCGCCAAAGCAATGCGATCATAAAAATGGGCAGAAGTGCCGAAACGCACTTCTGCCCATTTTTATTTTTGGCACCGACCTTTATTCGCTTGGTTCGTCCGGCGCCTCAAAATGAAGGGGCGCTCCATCGTCATCACGAATGTAGCCAAGGCCAACGCTGTCTGCGATGGTGGCTCCAATGGCGTTGGTTATGCCCACCCGGAAGGTTTCGGTTAATTCAGCTACATCATCGCCAACGATAGGCACAAAGATGTTTTTCTCGGTTTCACCGGGGGCAAACACTAACGTGCCGGCCTGCTTGATATAATCGTTCACTTCCGTGGCGGAGTTCCCCGATGTGGCAAAATCCACCGAAACAGTTTTGCCGCTAGGCGCCGATAATTTAACGGTAAAAACCGCTCTGGTGGTATCACCATCGCCTTCCGTAACACTGACGTCATTAATGGCCAGCGAAGGCACCGGGTCATTGTTATCTTGAATCCGTCCAATGCCGGTGCTGTCGGCCAGGGTTCCATTGACAGGATTGGATAGCACCACACGTAAAGCCTCTGTGTCTTCGTTCAATGAATCATCGTTAACCTGGACCTGAACTGTGGCGGAGTTACCACCAGCCGGAATCGTCAATGTGCCGTTCTGTGCCACGTAATCGCCCGGTGCAATAGCCGTCGCATCCTGTGTGGCGAAGTCAACTTGAATTTGCTTGCCACTGGGCGTTGAAACACGCACCACAAACTTCAGAAATACATTGGGGCCTTCAACTACAGTGGCCGCGTCGTTTATCACAAGCGATGCTGGGTCGTCGTCATCAAGAATGCGGCCAATCCCGGCGCTATCGGCAAGCGTAGCATTAAGCGGATTACTCAGAAACACACGGAAGGTTTCATTGTCCTCATCGCGGGTATCCCCCTTAACCAGAACGGTGATAGGACGCGAGGCCGCGCCAGCCGGAATGGTTAGAGTGCCCGTTGTGGCCGTATAGTCGGCAGGCGATAGAGCGTTGTTATCGCTGGTCGCAAAGTCCACCTTTACATCTTTGCCGCTAATGGCCGATAGTGCGACAGTGAAAACGGCATCGGTGGTGCCAATATTACCCTCGGTTACCACTACATCGTTAATAGAGATAGTCGGTGGCTCATCGTCGTCTTGAATACGCCCAATGCCACGACTATCAGCGAGGATAGCATTAGTTGGATTCCTCAAGTCTACGAAAAATGTCTCCGTATCCTCATCCAGAGTATCCGGTGGTATAGCCACTGAAATCGGCCTGGTGACCACACCGGGGTCAAAGGTTACAGTGCCGCTTTTGGCGGTGTAATCGCTGACGGCCAAAGCCACGTCATCTACAGTAGTAAAGTTCACTGTAACTCTTTGCGTCGCCGCCTGCGAGAGAGTCACCGTGAAAACCGCGTTTCTTGTGGTGGCGCCTTCCTGGACAACTACATCATTGATGGTGATGCTAGGTGGTTGGGTGGCTGTAACACCGCCCGCGAATTCGGAGGTGTTGCCATTGGGATCGGTGGCTGTCGCCGTCAAAATATTATGCCCGGCAGGAGGTGCCGTCGTTAATGTTACATCGAAAGTTGCACTGCCCGCCACGTTGGTCGCAACGTTCGACGAACCAAGATAAACCTGGCCTTCGCCGTTGCCTGTTGGGTCGAGTGCAGTATTAGCAAAAAAGTCCAGCGTGTAGGCAGTGCTGGCCGTACTATTCAAAGTCCCTTGCACACGCGCGCCGCTGCCTGTCAAAGAAGCACCCGATAACACGGGGAAGTTTTGTAAATTGTTCGCGCCAGCATCAGCGTCGCCCGCATCATTGGCCGTCACACCATCGAAACCCAGGTCAATACCCAGGCCGGTATTGTTAAAGATACTATTGCCGCGAATCGGGCAATTGAGTGCACCGGTAACATTGGCTGCAACGCCGGACTGCTTGTTAAAAGCGATTACATTGCCCTGCCCCGCACTGGCGCCCCCAACAGCGATACCGGTCGGGTTGCCTGAGAAGCTATCACCGGTGAGCAAAACACCTATGCCATTGCCGAGATTAGCGCCCGCTGCGTTGGTGCCGATAAAGTTACCCTGCACCTTGCCGTTAATTTCGTTGCCAAAGAAATCTACTCCATTCAGGCTGTTAAAACCAATGGTATTGCCGATAATGCTTGCCCCTGGCACGCCACTTTGCAAGCCAAAGCCATTGGTATTTAGGGTTATGCCATCTGAGCTATTGCCGAGATTAGCGCCCGCCGCGTTGGTGCCGATAAAGTTGCCTTGGATGACAACATCATCGGCAGCTTTAGAGGACATTTCAATACCGCTCAAGGTATTGCCGCCGATGAGGTTACCGGCACCTGCCACTGCCCCACCGATGGTATTGCCGGGACTGCCGATGGAAATACCCATGCGCCCGTTGCCAAGTTTGGCGGTGCCTGCCGCATTCAGGCCAACAAAGTTACCTTGAATCAGGTTATTAATAGAGGTTGGTGGGTTTTGGAAACTGGCAATGCTGATGCCATCTTGTTTGTTGCCAGAAACAACGTTGCGCGCCGCGCTCGTCGTACCGCCAATCAACACACCGGCAGTATCTACAAGCTTGATACCAGTTTGGTTGTTGGCAATCGCGGCGGTTCCCGCTTTATTGGTGCCGATAAAATTACCCCGAATCACAATACCGGTTCCACCACTATTGAGGTCTATACCATGAAGGGTATTACCGGAAATAATGTTGCCCTGGCCGGGCTGGGTGCCGCCAATCGTCACATTCGACGAATTCTGCAAAGTGATACCATCCGTGCCGTTGGCATTGGCGGCGGTGCCTGCCGCATTAGTACCGATCAGGCTGCCTTGAACAGTAATGCCCGAGCTGTTGCCTATAAAAAGTCCAAGACCGGTATTACCCGAAAGCAAGTTGGCGTTGAACACAGTCACCGGGGCCGGGGCGCCTTTTTGCCCCTTAATAGGTGGATTAAAATTTGTAGAACCCACCAGTAAGGAATCCTGCGCGTCTATGAAACCAAAACCATTGTCGTTGCCGGTAGAGGTAATCCCGCTAAACAAAGAATCAGCGCCGTTTTGGAAGAGCAAACCGTCCCCTTGATTGAAGCCTACAGTAGATGTATATACCTGACATTGATTACTACCATCAAAGAAAAGACCGTTTCCTCCATTACCGTTCCCGGTAAAAGAAAAAACTTGCAACTGGTTTTGGTCAAAAAACTGAGCTCCATCTCCCCCATTACCTTGCACACGGATGTTCTGCAAGAAATTATTGCCGCCTCCGCTGACAAAAAACCCTTGGCCGCTATTAATATTGAATGTGTTGCTGATGACAGAAGACTGCGAGAGATCAACAAAAGCGGCACCGGAAAACCGATTATTGTGCCAATTGTTAGCCGCCAAAAAGCTGTTAATCACGTCAGTTACACTCACGGCACTACCAAAACTGGAAATATCGAACCCCGACAGCCCTACGGACTGCGAGCCATCACCGTTGAAAGTGAGGCCGGCTTCAGCCCCGGAGGTTGGGCCACTTAACTGAATAAAGGTAGATGGGTTATTCAGGTTGAAATTGGGCACCGTAGAACCGGCAAGAAACACAGTTTGATTAGGCGCCAGGTTAAGGGTGAGCGCCGGATAATTCGCAAAGGTTGAGTTCCCCAAACCACTGAACTCAACGAGAGTTGACTGGCCGCTCGCATTGCCTTCTTCAATAGCCGCACGCAATGAACACTTGCTTGCACTGTCAGCACAGGCCCCATCGCCCGGATTGGCATCGGCTGTATTGGCATTGGAGTTGACCTTAAGAACCTTCTCCGTGACAAAGCCATTTTTCCCGTTGGTAATAGTCGGGGAATTGGCGAAATCAAAGGGCTCCCGCACCAGCGTGGCACTATCGGTGAATGTGCCGTTTACAGTGACACTGGCAACGTTAACGTTTGCAATATCCAGCTCCACATAGGTATCCACCTTGCCGGCCTGCGGTTTAATCACCACATTGTCGCCCGCCTGAGCGCCAATGCCCGGCACTTTGCCGGTGTTCCAGTTGCTGGGATTACTCCATTTTTTATTGCCGCCGGCCCCTGTCCAGGTATGCGTGCCGCCTGCCGCAGTTGCCACCCAGGCCCACAAACAGCCACACAGCGTGATCGCTATTAACAGACCAGCCTTGGTGCCAGGCACCCGTTTTCCATTGAGTCCTTGCATGAAATACCTCGTCATGAGACACCTCGTTTCACAAATCCCAAGTCAAAACAGCAAACAATAACCTTGGCCCGGTTTTTCCGGCCTCAATTATTCAACTTTTTCTGGTCACGCTTCAACAATTCTTCCACGGCAGCCAGCCTCGCCCGTGTGTCGCGGTTGGCCGCATCCAAAGCCAAGGCACGGCGCAAAAGCGCCCGTGAAGCTGCCGGTTCGTGCAAAGCCAGGGCAGTCTCTGCCCAGACGCTGTAAAGCGAACTTTTGTGAGGCGATAACTGCGCCGCTTTAGCAAAGCACTGCGTCGCTCTGTGCAATTTTCGTTCGCGCGTCCCGGCTTCCGAAGTTTGCGCCCACAGCGCCCAGATACGTCCCGAATTTTCATAGTGCCCGGCATGGCGAGGGTTTAAAGCACAAGCTGTTTCCATACTGCGTATGGCATCTGTCCAAAGTGCTTCAGATATTGATTTATCTCGCGCCATCAGTGCCTGCCTGGCAGCTAGTTGTGCCTGTGCAAACCAATAGAAATCGTCATCGCCCCTTAGCCGCAGAGCCTCGCTCATAAAAACTCGCGCTAAGGTAGGTCTCTGCTTGCGACTCGCTTGCTGCGCCATCTGGAAGGCAATATCGGCACGCACCGGACGAAACAAGAAAAAGGCACTTACCAATAACCCACCTATCGGCACTAAGCTCCTCACCAAAAGAGTGCTCTTCCCTACCCTTAACCAAACATTCTTCTGGGATTCGACATTTTCAGCCATTGCCGGCGTTTGACGTCCGCTTAATGTATGTGCGAGCACTATCCACATCATACCGACCATCAGTAGGAAGGGTAGCCAAACCCATTGCAACAGGAGCGGCGTTGTTCTTGTTACCACACTAAAAAACAACCATTGGCAAACGGCAAACAGAACCGGCGGCAATAAGCTATAAACGAGATGTTCGCGCGCCTTCCATTTGAACGAAGCACTTTGCACCGACAATAAAAGGGTACCCATCAACCATGTCACCCCATACATCCATAGCATGGAACGATTAGAGGAGGCATCCAGCAGAGGACGGTAGAAGTCAAAAACCATCGCGCTCAGCACAAGGCCAATACTCAAACTACCCCATCGCTCAGACGGTGCGTCCAGGGACTGCTCGGCGCCCTCTGCCGAGGAAGACAATCTACTATTCACGGCCAACAATGCAATAAGCATCCACGCCAGTAATTCCGTGGCGACCACGGCAATACCACTTTGAACCTCAATGAAATGTGAAATGCAGGCGGCGCACACGCCAGCCAATAACCAATCGGCACCGGGCCATGCTTTAGCGCTCCCCTGCGCAAAAAAGCGCAACAAATAACTCAGCAAGCCTAATAATAAACCGGCAGGGATTACCACACCAATTAAGGCGGGCTCTACGCGCCACGCCATTCCACCGGCTAAGACGCCGCCTATGATCCAAAGTACTGAGAAGCCTCGCGTCATTTCTTTGGGCAACCAACCAAGGCGCCGCAAGCATAATGCTGCAACACCTGTCCACCAACCCAATAAGGCCACGCCACCCAGCACGCCACTGCCAATCAAGGCATCCCATAACGCGTTATGCGCCCGGTCAGGAGATCCGGTCTTTTCTAACGAAGCTAACTCAGCAGGATAAAACGGCGTGAAGGCTTGCAGCATCGTTTCTGGGCCGTATCCTACTAAGCCTCGTATTGGTTCGGCCTGCACCATTTGCGCGGCGCCGCGCCACAGCCACAGCCGAACCATCAGGGTATCGTTGAAGCCTCCGCCCGCTTTGACACGCTGCGGTCCGGCATTGACCAATATCCAGAACAGTGCCCCGGCTACACATAACCATGCCGCGCCGAGTAGAACGCAGGCGACGCCTCTTTTATCCAGGCATAGCAATTTATAGAGCACTAAAAAACAGGTGCCACCCAACAATCCCACCAACGGGCCCCGGCTTTGAGTAAGCACCAATACAGCGAGATACCCAAGATAAATCACCCCATAAATACAGGCTACTATCGGCTGTTTGTTTTCGGCGGCACGCAAAACAAGGCATAGCACCAGGGGCGCCAACGTTGCCAGATAAGCCGCCATAAAAAGCGGATTGCCAAGGGTTGAGGCAACCCGTGGAATGCCATCCCCGGCCCGTAACGTGAAATATTCGTGCAGCCCAAAGAGCACTACCGGCAAGCTGCCTATACAAAGCGCTACAATAAGGCGCTCTCTTTGCACGGCCCGCCGCAAATGAAGAACTAAAATGCCAAATAAGGCAATGTAACACAGCAGAGTCACAAAGCCTTGCTGGCGTAGAGGAGAGCCCCAGAAACTAAAGCGGGGGATTATAGAAAATCCGGTGCTGAGAGTTGTAGAACCCAAAAGCACCAAAGCGCACAACAACAGCGGACGTCCCGGCAAGGATGGCAACCTATAGGGCAACCTGCCACGGCGTTCACCTACGTATACAAACAGGCGTAAAGCTCCAATGGCGAGTACCAGGCTGCGAAGAAGAGCGACTTTATCTGGCTCAAAAATTTGGGCAGAGTAAACATCAAAAAACAGCGGAGTAATAACAGCGGCAAGTAGCCATCCCGCCTCCAGATAAGAGGGAGCGGAAGAGGATGAGGCAATATTCAGACCCATTATCCCCCTCTCAACCCTATCGTATTGCTTGCCAAGCACAGAAAGGTTCAGCGGTATTAATTCGTTATGATTATAGCAGAACCATATTTAAACAGGGCTATACTTCACAGATAAGTAGAAGCTGTAGTTCGCAAAATATGAAACCAAACAAGCCCCCTTAAATTCCTGACAGGCTGTAACGTAATTACTTACGCTCGTGCTCGCCCTTAGGGAATGAATTACCTTGATACCATTCAAATCTCGGCTCAATCGGGCTTAAGCCGTCTCAATTGCCGAGCGCAGATCACCGAACAATCGCGCCAACTCGGCAGGTTGATAATGGGCATTGAGCCCACTCGGATTAGGCAACACCCAGACGCGAGCACCACCTATATTGGATTCCTGCAAACCCAAGTTGGCACGTGATTTTGCAAAGGCAATGCGATAAGCGCCAATGCCTAGCACTGCCAGCCAAGTTGGTTTAAGGCGTCGCATTTTGGCTGCCAATCTTTCACCGCCAGCGACTAATTCCTCGCGGGAGAGTTCATCCGCAGAAACGGTAGCGCGATCAACGACATTAGTAACACCACAACCATAAGATAAAAGATCGTGGTCTTGATGAGGCGCTAATAAATGTGGTGTGAAACCAGAGGCATACATCGCCTTCCAGAAGCGGTTGCCGGGGCGCGCAAAGTGATGTCCCACAACTACGGAATAGATACTGGGGTTGATACCACAAAAAACTACCTCTAGTTCCGGATGCAAGATATCGGGCATCGTTCGGTTCACAGCGGCGCGCAATTCGTCAGCCGTGGGCTTATGTAAGGTGATTATAGGTGAGGGCATAGCCCGGATAGGTTCGTTGAGCTCTTATCTCAATAGCTCCCAAAGGTTTAAGGTAAACTCCGGTAACCTTGCAGGAGTTTCCTGGGAGGCTTCAAAACCCGTCAATTGTAAATAAAGGCCATTCTTGTTCTGTGGCACGCAATCTGAGCAAAGAAGCGCACCATGCCCAATAAAGATTTAGTCGGCACCCCGATTTTTGGTTTTACCACGCCCTCAGGCCGTAGCATGAGCGTAACAGGTTCCTGGTTGTGGCCTGTTATGGTTTTATGGTTTGCAGCGGCCGGCTTAAGTAGCGTATCATCACGCCTTGCCGGCTTTTTGCGCTCCTCTAAAAGCCAAACTCCATAGAAATAATAAAACCTCCCACTCTCTTGAGTTGGAGGTTTTATTATAAGTGGTAACGGGATCTTAACCGAAGCCAATTAAGCACCGGCGCCCATTGCATCGGGTGGTTTGATGCCGTGTTTGTCGGGATCACCGCCATCTATCTGGCCGGTTTTCGATTCATCGAACTCGTCACCCGCCTGGCCGCCACGAAGTTGCGCAAAACTGTACCAAAAGGGGACGTAGTTACGTAAATTTCGATTACGTAACTGCATACTCTTTTGCGGCACTAACCCTTAGTTTCTGCGCTCTATTGTTCGACTTCCGGGAAAAACTTGCGTGTCGAGCAGGCCGCCGCTTCATCGTCTAAGCTGACCTCAAAAGTGCAGGGGCGTACCTTGCCATGCGAATCGTATTGGCTGAGCCACGTTTCTGCTTCACGCGGCAGGTAAATAGTGCGATAAGGCGGTTGCATCTCCAGGGCAATGGGTTGAGCGCGCGATACGAAAACGCCATCCATGCTTAAATCGCGTGCCAGGGCTAAAGCCACCGGATTCTTCATGAAGGTGTTAATGCCATCATTAATGTCATCCTGCGTTACGGTCACAGTAATTGCGGCGTTTACGTCTTTCATAAATGCCTCCGTCCACGATGCATAATATGCATAAGAATTTCGGATTGATAAAACCTCAATGATCCCTTGCTGGAGGCGCTGATGGAGGCAGTGATGTGTGGTGTAGTGTGTTCAGCGTCCCCGGTAGCGCCGCATGCCAGAGGGAGGACACGCGGTGCTACCGGGCAAGGGAGATGAGATGCGGAGTTAAATGCTTTTCAGAAAACGAATGCCATAGAGGATGCCTTAGCGAAGCTAGTGGGCTTGCCGTCCCTGGCTCCGCTAAGGCTCGGCTTTGCCTCATGATGTGAAGCAACCAAGGTGACATCTATATTGTAGTGGCAGCACGCAAAAATTCTAGTCAGGAAAAATCCTATATTTTCTGGCCCTTTTTCCCGCTTTTTCCCAATTTAACCTACTATCATTTTTTATCGCTGTTCTCTATCGTGATTTTTCTGGTTGAAACCCTCATTTCAACTTCAAAGGTAAATGGTTCCGGCAATGGCTCAGCGCCTATCGGATGGAGTTGGCTAGCATAATTTTGCAACCAATCAACGGCTTCGATTGGCAGGTAAATGGTGCGGTATGGCGGCGTCATTTCCAAAGCGGTGGCACTGGTGCGCAATACGAATACTTCCTCCATCCCCAGAGCACGCGCTAGCGCCAAAGCCAGGGGATTACGTGTAAAGGTTTCGTCGCCTTGCGCCATGTCTTGCGGGGTTATGGTGACGGAGATGCTGGAACTGCCGCTATAGTCAAGAATGAGAGCGTTGGAAGCATCCATAGTTGTATGAGGAGAAGGTTTAGGCGCGGCAGGGGATTCGCCTGTCATGATATCTCCTTAAAATAAAAGGAATGATTCAATACAACTACTGTGCGTCCTCGCCCTGGTTTTAAGCGAACTCTGCTACGATTTCAAGCCACTAAATCGTTACTCGCCAGCGCATGCCAGCTTATGGCGCTGCTGCTGAGGCGGGCTTCCAGGGCACAAGGTTTGATGGGCGATTGGGAATAATAACAATGCAGCCATTCGGTTGCTTCCGGCGGCAGATAAATCGTGCGATAGGGCGTTGCCATTTCTAAGGCGATGCCGCCCTCACGAAACACGAAAATCTCTCTGGTTTTTAAGGTGCGCGCCAGGGCCAGCGATAAGGGATTCTCCGTATAGGTCGGCAAGCCTTGCTTAATATCGTCCTGTGTAACATTAACCAAAACAGTGGGGGCATTGGTGGCGTTTTGGGTTTGCATCTTACAACTCCGTTGAATTTCGATTTATCAGGAAAGCCGGGCAGCGTCGCGGAGAGACGGGGCAACGTTGCCCGGCGAAGGAGATGAAATGTTACACAACACAAACGCAAGAAACCGGCGACGCCATTCCACCACGGGACAAATAGCATTGTAAGACTGCTTGTGTCAAATGTCTGTCAGGAAAACCCCTGCAAATTCCGTGCTACTTTCCGGTAAATATCAATTGACTTTATTATTGCTCTGCAATACATAAGAGATGGTTTGCTTGAGTTCATCTAAGTCACTGCTTTTGGTGATATAGGCAGCCACAGACCACTTTTCAAGTTCGTCCTTACTGATGGAATAAGCAGTATGAACAATGACTGGTAAATGAGGATGCTTGACGCGCAGGCATTTTAAAACTTCCAAGCCATCCATACCGGGCATGTTAAGGTCTAGAATTATGCAGTCCGGGCACCGTTCTTTAAGTAACGCTAAGGCATGCTCCCCCGTACGGCCACAGCGCACCTGATGGCCTTCATCACTTAATTCGTCTAGATACAGTTCGGCCTGGTTGGGGTTGTCTTCAATGATTAAAATCTCGCTCATGATACCGCGTGGCATATTGGCTATTGGCCAATTTTAGTGCAGGACGTTGTCTGGGTAACACTGGTTGAAATCTTACGTCAGGGGCTACGCCTTGAGGAAAGCAGGGGTTAAACCGGACAGGCACACTTCTGTTATTTTATTGTGCCTGATACGCCTTGCCGCCTGTATGGGGTTTTTGCGCGATTAGGGGTGGGTAAAACCCTATTTTTTGTTGTAAGAAAACCCTTAGGGCATCGCCATACTTGGAGTCATTCCTGCTCGTGAGTCATGTGCTACGGCATCCTGCACGCCCGCTATGAGGCTTGGGAGAAGACATTGGAAGATTTTAAGAATAGAGCGTGAGATTTAACCCCCAACCCCCTTGGTAAGGGGGCTTTATTCCCTGAAAATTATGAGGCTTTCGCTCGATTAATAACTTTTCAGATGCATAATAACTGGGACTCATAAAGCCCCCTTACCAAGGGGGTTGGGGGTTATCCTCAATTATTATGCAGCCAACCCTGTTCCAGGGCATAGCTAACAATATCAGCGCGGGTGTGCAGGTTGAGTTTTTGCAACACGCGCGCTTTATGGGTTTCGACGGTCTTAATACTGATATGCAAGCGTTCGGCGATTTCGGCGTTGGTATAGCCACGGGCCACGCTGAGCAACACTTCGTGTTCGCGTTCGCTTAAGCTATCGGCGCCTTTTGCGGAGGCACTGGGCGAAATGCAGCCTTCGACGATTTTACCGGCAATAGCCGGGTCGAGATACACGCCGCCATTAATGACGGTGCGAATAGCGCGAATTAGTTCTTCGGCGGCGGTGTGCTTTAGCACATAACTGGAGGCGCCGGAAGCCAATAATTGACGAATGTGCGCTGTGTCGGAATAAGCACTCAGCGCCACGACTTTAATATGGGGACAGGATACTTTTAAGCGTTCGGTGGCCTGCACGCCGTTCAATTCCGGCATGGAAACATCCATAACTACCACATCGGGTTGCAGAGTTTTCGCCTCGCGCCAGGCGACTTCACCGTTGGCCGCTTCACCGATGACTTCCATATCCGGCTCACGGTTCACTAAAAGACGCAAGCCTTCACGCACAACTGTGTGGTCGTCGGCTAAAAAGACGCGAATTTTTTGCGGAGGAGTGGAAGTACTCATGGTGTATCCTGGCATTGCAAAGGAACACGAGCATAGATTGTCGTGCCCTGGCCCGGTGTGGATTCAATAGTGAGGGTGCCGTTCACCAGTTCCATGCGCTCCTGCATGCCCAGTAAGCCTAAGTTACGCGGCAATAAGCGCTCACTATTGTCGCTTGTCTTGCCAATAGCAAAACCCTGGCCATCATCTTCAATAATGGCCGTGACAGTTGTTGGTTCCCGCTCCAACAACACGCTGACATTTTTAGCTTTAGCATGCCGTTGTGCATTGGTTAAGGCTTCCTGCACGACGCGATAGAGTGTAGTTTCAATTTGCTCCGGCAAGCGTTCGGCTTCGGTTTGGCCGTGCGCGATAAAACGCACGGGAGTGCCGTATTGCTCGCCCCAGGTTTCAACATACTGCTGCAAGGCGGCCTGCAAACCAAGATTATCCAACGCCGCCGGGCGCAGTTCCCAGGCTAAACGCTGCACTTGCTGCATTAATTCGGTCGCCATCTCGCGCAATTTTTCAATTTGCTGCGGATAGGAGGGAGCACGTGGCCCCGGCTCCGGCCATTCCGGCAGCATTTGCAAGCCCATCAAAAGCGCGGTAAGTTGCTGCCCCATACTGTCGTGCAATTCGCGCGAGATGCGGCGGCGTTCTTCTTCCTGCACATTAACCACACGCTGCAATAACCGCTCACGGGCCTGCTCAATGCGCAAACGGGCCGCAGCTTCCTGCTCCAGCGAGGCATTGACCTGCTCTAATTCTGCCGTGCGTTCCATAACGCGCGCTTCCAGTTCATCGCGGGCTTGCTGCAAGGAGATTTCGGCTGCTTTGCGCCGGGTGATATTCACAAAGGCCAGCACCAGACCATCGATGCGGTCTTCCGCTGTACGGTACGGGGAAACGCGCAATAAAAACCATTTGCCTTCGGTGGTTTTCACTTCACGTTCCAGCGGCGCCAGTGAGCGAAGCACACTTTCCGCATCGTTAATGAAATCTTCACCGGCAAAGCGGTTGCGCAAATGGGCCAGGGGGCGACCATAGTCTGTGGGAATGAAATTAATGATTTCAAGGGCAGGGGGTGTATAGAGCTTGATGCGCAAGTCACGATCAAGGAAGATGGTGGCAATATCGGTGGATGCCATCAGGTTTTGCAGGTCGGAGTTGGCGCGGCTCAGTTCCTCAATTTTCAATTTGAGTTCCTGGTTCACTGTAATCAACTCTTCATTGGTCGCTTGAATTTCTTCGCGCGAGGTTTCCAGTTCCTCGGTGGCTGTGCGCTGCTCTTCGTTTAGCGCCTGCAACTCTTCGTTGGAGGCTTTGAGTTCTTTGGCGGAGGTTTCGTATTGCTCCACTGAACTACGCAAATAGGCTTTCAGTTGTTGCAGCTCAGTTTCCAGGCTTTGCGCCGCCTCATCCGGCGTGCGGGGCGACGTTTTACCATCGTCACTCTGCTCATCGAAAATTACCAGTGCGAAATTATTCAGGCCATTGCCGGAGCCGGTCTCACGTAAGGGTCGCACCCGCATACTGATGCGGCGCACTGTGCCCTCAATTTCAGCCGAAATCGCCGGCACCTTTACGTCTTCGCCATGCTGTACCGCGCGCAGCAGCGCGGCAAGCAATTCCAGGCGCAATGCCGGATGCACCACCGACAGCAGGTTGGTCGACATTTCCCCCCCCGCGAAACGCAGGAATTGCCCGGTGTGCTCCGACAAGTGCACAATCTCGCAGTTCGCGTTGACTAAAACCGAGGGAGGGGCCGTTTGCTCCAATAACCTGAGATGCAATTCCCCGAAGGACAAGGACGGCTCTTCTTCCGAGCCCTTTACCATCGGCAAGGCCGGTATTGAGCGTGGCGGATAGGCTAAGTCCACAAAACGGGGCAGAGACGGCGGGGCAAGGTGAGACAATTGAAACTGGCGACGCGCAATAGCTTGCCGCTTGTAGATGCGGTGTTTTTTATCCACTACGGCAAAGAGTGCGTTATCTTCTGCCATCTCGCTGCTGCCCAAAAATAAAAGCCCGCCCGGTTTCAGGGCAAAATCGAATACATCCAGTACGCGGTCTTGGGCGAGGCGATTAAAGTAAATCAACAAATTGCGACAAGATACCAAATCAAGACGCGAAAAGGGCGAATCGCTGAGCAGGTTATGCGTGGCGAACATAATACGCTCGCGGATTTCTTTTTTGATGCGATAGCGCCCCCGGTCATGCACGAAAAAACGTCGCAAACGCTTGGGCGATACATCGGCGGTGATACTGGCCGGGTAAATACCATCGCGCGCCAAACGCAAGGATTGCTCATCTAAATCAGTGGCAAAAATTTGGATTTCCGGCGGTGCTTCCAGCATTTCGGCCTGTTCGGTGAACAGCATAGTCAGTGAATAGGCTTCTTCACCCGTGGCACAGCCCGGCACCCAAATTCGCACTGGCTCGCCTGAATTTTTATCGCGAAACAGCCGTAGAATATGGGTTTCCAAGGCGCGAAACGCTTCGGGATCGCGGAAAAAGTTGGTGACGGAAATTAATAAATCCTGCAACAACGCGCCCGCTTCGCCGGGATGAGTGCGCAAAAAGTTGGCGTATTCGGGGATATTTTCCAGTGAATTGACCTGCAAACGGCGCATGATGCGCCGCAAAACCGTAGCCCGCTTGTAATGCGAAAAATCATGTCCGGTGCACGTCTGCAAAAAGGCCAACACTTCGCGCAAAGCAAGCTCATCCAGTTCTGCACCGGGGGCAACTTCCACAGCCGCCCCGCGCTGGGCTTCCGCAGGTGGCAGGTGCATGCGCCGTTCATTGCTAATCCATTCGGCTAGTTTGACCGTCATTTGTTCAACCGAAAGAATCCAATCCACCATGCCGGTTTCAATGGCGGCGCGAGGCATACTTTCGTATTCAGCTTCTTCCGGGTCTTGCGCGACAGTTAAACCGCCATGTTCTTTCACGCGCTTAATGCCGATAGTGCCATCGGCATCGGCTCCTGAAAGCACTATGGCTACGGCTTTCGAGCGATGTGTAGTGGCTAAGGTGCGGAAAAACAGGTCAACCGCGACTCTTTTGCCAGGTGTCTGCTGTGGTTGCGAGAGACGGATAACCCCATCACTCATAATCAGATGATGGGCCGGAGGAATAACATAAACATGATTCGCCTGCACCGGCACTTCATCCTGCACCTGCACAATGGGCATGCGGGTGCACGCCTGCAAAACCTGCGGCAACTGGCTTTCGTAATCGGGGGAGAGGTGTAATACGACTACATAAGCCACGCCTAAATCAGTGGGAATGCGTCCAAAAAACTCCTGCAAGGCGCTTATGCTACCTGCTGAGCCGCCAAGCCCTACCACCGGCAATAAATTACTATCTGCGGCGGGGGGCTGATCATTAAGATTCTCTCGTTCCGAGGTCAATAACTCCGCATCGGTTTCGGCAGATACGAGGGTTTCATCCACAGAATTCGCATCCTCGGCATTCTCAGCGCCAATATTTTCGCTGCCAACCGGTATGCCATTATTATCAGTAATTGCAGGGGATTCAGAATCGGGCACGTTAGCTCCTAATGACCACCAAAGGCTAAAAGGTCGTTGCTTTAGTATGCGCCGAATTCAGATTTAAGTTTCTACTTGAAATACAGGATGATTCCAGGGGGATTGTGGGGCTTGTGCGCTTTTCTGCCCGCTACGACGGCTCTGCCACTCGCTGACGACTCCCTGCAAAGCCTCACTTAAAGTGGCATGCTGGCCCAATACTTCTGAATCTAACTCAACAACGGGGTTACGGTGAAACACCGCAAATTCGACGGGCTTATTGTGCGTTGTATGCTGCATGGCTGACTCGTGTTTTGCTTACCCACTTTAGGGTTGCCCCTGGGTTGCCCCTTTGGCGTTCAAAACACCAATTGGTTCAAAACAAAACGCGCCAGCCTTGCACAAAAACCCATCAGTCTTATTATTGTGTTGCTAACAATAAGACATCCGCTTTTAAAGTCACTGCTTAAAACCGTTGATGCCGTTGCCAATAAGTAGCGAAATATCGTTGGAATCACTATTGACGACTACCAAATCCGGTTTGGTGTCGCCGTTGATTTCAGTCAGCATAGACCAGAGAGGCTCCGAACCAACGGCATACGGCGTTCCCGTAGCGGCTGCAAAACCACCGGCTCCATCACCGGAAAGCACAAATACTTTATTGGCACTATAGCTGGTAACGGCCAAATCAAGTTTGCCGTTGTTATTGAAGTCAGCCGCGACCACGGAGCGTGGGCTGGGGCCAACGGGAAAATCAGTTTTGTCACCGAACTTTCCGTTACCCTTACCCGGCAAAAAGGAAACGCTGTTGGCGCCGGCATTAGCCACCACAAGGTCGCTCTTACCATCGCTGTTAAAGTCGGCAACGGCAATGGAACGGGGGCTGGTTTCCGTAGGAAAATCGGTCTTAGCGCCAAAACTTCCTAAGCCTTCTCCCTTGAGGACAGATACGCTATTGGAGCCACTGTTAACCACCACCAGGTCGGCCTGGCCGTCACTATTTAAATCGCTCACGGCAACAAAAAAGGGCGTTTTACCGACCCCAAACGGCGAACCCACAGCTTCCTGAAAACCGCCCTTGCCATTGCCGAGCAAAATAGAAACATTGTCGGAGGCATTGTTTACAACCACAAGGTCAGTTTTGTCATCGCCGTCAAAGTCCGCGACAGCAACGGCCAGGGGCCGCGAACCTACTTTTACCGGCGCACCGGGTGCGGCGGCAAATTGGCCGCTACCATCGCCCAGGAGAATGGAGACACTATTCGCGCCACTATTGCCCACTGCTAAGTCCAGCTTTTTGTCGCCGTTAAAATCGCCCGTCGCCAGTGAACGAGGCGATGCACCCACTTTAACGGGCGAGTTTTTCGCTTTCTGGAATTGGCCCGCGTCCTTGGCCAGCAGGATGGAAACATCACTAGATTCTTGATTGGCTGTGGCGATGTCCAGTTTGCCGTCGCCGTTAAAATCGCCAACGATACCGCCACGAGGATCGTCGCCTACAGGCAAAGCCGCGTTAAGGTTCGGCAGATTAGGGGGCTGAGCCGCCACAGGGCGATTTTCAACGCCAACTAATGCCAGGGGCAGTGCAATAACAAGCTTGCGTAAGCTATTACTTTTCATGGCTTATTCCTTCGTCTGTGATTCTGCAATGCCGAGGCATGCGGCATGCGCAAGTTTGCCGCAATGGGGCATTTGGAATTATAGCACTGCTAATTCAATTACCGTTCCGCAGCATCCGGCAACATAGATAGGACGTGCTCGCGCAGGCCGCTCTCAATCGGTGTCGAGGGGACTTTAAGGCCATGAGCGCGCAGTTTTTGCAAATCGTAAATACGATGGCACAGGAAGGAAAGTTTGTCAGGGTTCTGCGCGGCATAAGCACTGACGGATAACTCTTCGATTTTCAAATCCACACCAAGAATTTCAGCAATAATACGGTAGTATTGGTGCGATTCAATGATGTCGGGGCCTGCCGCCATATATAGCTGCCCATACGATTGCGTGTTGCCGGCACAACTCAGAATTAGCTGCGCCAGATCAGCGGCCAAAATCGGCTGTTGCAGAAAATGCCCGCCGCCGACCAGTTTTAGCGCCTGCCCGGCTTGCAGCGTAGCGATAAGTTGTGGATCGCGTCCATGCAACGGCAGACAGCCCAACTGTGAACCAGGGCCATAGATGTGACAGGGCCGCAAGATAGTCCAGGCCATGCCATCAATACGCCCATCAGCCTCAGTTGCTTTTATTAATTCCAGTTCGCAACGACGCTTGTTGCCCCCATAACCATCAGGCAGGTAAAAATCGGATGTCTCACTTTGCGGAAACTTGCGATGCGCCGGGTTGAAAACAAAATCCGTCGAGATAAACACCAGGTGGTGCGCTTTATCGCGGAATACCTCAATATCTTGCTGAGCGTCTTCAGCCACAAAACCAATGCAATCAACCACCAAATCCCAGGGTTGCCCGCTTGAGGTAAAGGCAGCCTTCATGGCACCGGCAAAACCTGCTCTATCTTTGCGGTCGGCTTCAATCGCGGCCACGCCTGCAGGCAATGGCTTATGACCCCGCGTTACCGCCCCTACTTGATGGCCTGCGGCCAGTGCACAGCGGGCAAGCGTGCCACTCAAAAAGCCACTGCCGCCGATGATGAGGATTTTGCTCATGTTAATCTCTTGATGCAGATGCCCTTAATCTTATTTTTTGAAGAATCGCTGCTTGGCGCTTTGCCTGGGAAGAAGCGGCTGAATAGCTTCCCCCACTTCGATGGGCAAATCGCTTTCGATAACATCGGCGACGGATTGAATGATTGCTTGGTAAGCCTTCTGTCGTGCCACCATGTCCGTCAACTTATCGTAAGAGGGCGCCGCCGAAATCATGCACATCACACCTTTGGCGTGCAGTAAATCATACATCTCTTTATTTTCGGGTTTGACGGTAGACCCCACAAAAGTCATGATTTGTGTCCACGGAATAGCGGCCTTCTCGAAGTCCTCAAATTCCGCCTTGTTGCGAATAAAGGCGGAGAACATACGGTTGGGGTTGTCATCGTAATAAAACTTCGCCTGTTTGGCATTATGCACCGTCATCATCACGCTGGTCTCCGCCTGCCACTCCCGCAGCTTTTGCGCCATCATGGGCAGCGGCACATCTTTCTTATCAAGATTCAGAATGGTTTTGCCCTTGCTCCAAGCAACGACTTCCTCCAGGGTCGGAATACCATAGGGCGTCACCTTCCCTTGCGCGTCTTTTAATTTAAGTTCTTTCAGTTCAGCCCAGGTATAGTCAGCTACTTTGCCTTTGCCCGTTGTGGTGCGATCAAGGGTTTCATCGTGCATCAGCACAATCACGTTATCTTTGGTCAGCCTGGGGTCAATTTCAAAAAAAGCGGGAGTGTGGCGCAGAGTGTTTTCAAAGGTGGCGATGCAATTCTCAGGATAACCACTGGTCATGCCGCCACGATGCCCACTGATGAGAGGAATATCGTTGCCGGTGTAGTGAAAGAACTGGTGCAACTCTTTGGTGTCGTTTATGGTGAGCGTATGCATGGGTTTCGTGGGCACGGCACTCTGGGAAACTGTGGGGCCTGCGTCCTGCGCCATCAGTGCAGGAGACACATTCAGCAGGGCACACAGGCTGGCGGCAAAAGCGACAGTTCGTTGAATGAATGGCATGATGTTTCGGTAGCTAATTTAGCTGCGCGTAAAGCTCACCGCAATCCGGCCCTACTCTTCAGCTCCAAGAAAATACAAGTCAAAATCAACGGACAGATTCATGGCAGCCATACGATTTATCGCGTGTGCTGATAGATGAATGCCGGGTGTAAAATCTTCATAGTAATACACTACAGCATTAATTCCTGCCTCAAACAATTCTGCTATAGCTTTCACCCCAGCCGCATGCGGTTCAAGCAATTCTAATAGTGCATCGATATGCGCGTTAATGTGTGCGGTGGGAGGCAGAGGACTACCGAGTTCCCAACAGTGGATACGGTTTAATGTCTTTGGGAATTGTTGATTAGGTTGTCCGGCACGCTTAATAAAAGTTGGCTCCAGGCCAATTAACTGAGTAACAACCGAAGCGTCCTCGCCAAAATTAGTCACCCATAAATATACACGCGTCTCATCACTTTTCATCGTCCTGCATTTTAACACCGGATGTAAATCAGCACCCAACCAGCCACGACACTCGCATAGCTCAACATTAACTATCATAATAATTAACTATCATGGCATTGGTAACTCTTGCGCTTCCCCTAGCAGAGGATTACCAACAAGGAATTAAAAATGGCCAATCAAATCGTAATCGGCGGAACCGGCAACCAAATCGTTATTGAGCGTGAGGATGGCCCACAGGGCTCTATTTTGCGCTTCACCGCCTCTCACGAGGGCACGCCCATCGTCACCGAGGCTTTGCCTTTTATGCAGTTTTGCCAACAGGCCGGCCTCTCTGCCGTGGAACTGCACCAAACCGCCGATCAGATAATGGGCCGCTTGATGTCCAACGAAGCCAACCGTGGAAAGTCGTAGGGTATTCCTCGGTTGATAGCAAAAGACTGGTTAATAGAATAAACGCCCGCACCTCGATTCTACTGACTTTAGTATGTTTAATCAGGCTGTTTTAAGCGGGCAGAGCCCCCGTTGCCTCTGATGCCGCTATGGAAACCAGCATTAAGTATCCACGCACCCATCATCTCCCTTGGTCGGATACTATAGGGCCGGATGGCGATCACGTGCTGCGTGACCTCTCGGTATTTAAAGGGCGCGAGATAGTAGTGACGGAAAAACTCGATGGCGAAAATACCACGCTCTATCGCACCCATCTGCATGCTCGCTCTCTCGATAGCCGCCATCATCTCTCGCGCGGGTGGGTCAAGTCGTTTCAGGCGCGCATCGGCCACCAGATTCCGACGGGCTGGCGCATTTGCGGTGAAAGCTTGTATGCCTTGCATTCTATTCACTACCAAGCCCTTCCCACCTATTATGTGGTTTTTGGCGTGCATAATGGGCAACAATTTTTATCATGGAATGAGACGGTTCAATTCTGCACTACCATCATTGATCCGATCAACGAACAACCGTTAGTGACTGCTCCACTACTCTACCGGGGCTTATGGGACGAAAAGAAAGTCAGGGCGTGCTTTAGCGGTCAGTCGGCTTATGGAGGCCCGCAAGAAGGCTATGTTGTGCGGCACAGCGCCGCCTTTAAGGAAGAAGTTTTTCAACAGTGCGTTGCCAAATATGTTCGCCCGCACCACGTCCAAACCGGGCCGCATTGGATGCTAAAACCCGTAGTAAAAAACGAATTGGCTAACAAAGCAAAAGAGCTAGCGACATCCCATGACTGACAGAAACAAGCAAAACGAAGAAGCTCTGAGTGCTAATTCCACCGGCGTGCAAGCGACGTCTTTACAGCGAAAGCCTCAAAAACCACAATCGGGTTTATTGGCTCTCATCGGCGCCGGCAAACCCGACTTTGAGAGCATCGAAGAAATCGACGCCTTTATCCGTGCCGAGCGGGCAACATGGAGTCCTAAAACATGGAGTTCTTGAAAACGCTGCGGGGCCAACGGGTGTATTTGGATACTAATATTTTTATTTACGCTTATGAAGCCCATCCCCAATTTCTCGCTGTAGTTACCGCCTTATTTAAAACCATTGAAAGCGGCGATATGCAAGCAGTGACCAGCGAGCTAACATTGGCTGAGGTTCTGGTGAGGCCAATCCAAAATAGAAATCGCAGCGCGCAACATGCTTATAAGCAAGCGCTGCAAAACTCCGCGCATTTGATAGTGCATCCTATGCGCGCTGACATACTAACCGAAGCGGCCCGCCTGCGTGCCACCGCTGGCTTAACCCTACCCGATGCTATTCACGCCGCCACCGCTCGCGCGTCAGGCTGCAAATTTATCATTACCAACGACGAGCAATTCAAAACCCTCACAGGCATTAAAGTTGTTTTGCTGCCTCGCCTCGGTTGAGGGAGTCGCATTTATATGACAATTCCATCAGACAAAGCGATAACTAGCCATATACGCACTTGTAAAGTACCTTCAGGCTACCGTAAAAAACCTTCTGTTTTTATGCTCTAAAGGCGCGTGCATCCAGCACACGGCCTGTTTGGTGGCCCTCCACGCTTTGTACATAAGCCTTAGACACCTCTGCCGCCAGCATGCCACTATCCGCATCCCTGCCCATAGCCGCTAGCGTTTCGCTGACCCAGGGCGGGCTCACGATATTGACCCGAATGCCGCGCGGCATTTCCAGAGCTGCGGCGCGCACAAAACCATTTAATCCGGAGTTCACCAGACTAATCGCCGGGCTGCCGGGAGTGGGCTCCTCGGCTAAAACGCCGCTGGTTAGAGTAATCGAACCGTTATCACGCAGAAACGGCAAGCTTAGCCGCACTAAGTTAACCTGCCCCATTAATTTGTTGGACAGGCTAAATTGAAAGTCTTCGTCGCTGAGCGCTTCCAACGGCTTAAAGCGCGCCTGCCCGGCAGCACTGACCACTGCATCAACTGGCCCCACTTGCTCAAACAAGCGCAGCACAGATGCCTTGTCCGTTAAATCGGCGCGGATTTCGCCGCTCGAACGCGCCACACTAACCACTTCATGTCGCGCAGCCAACGCCTGCGCCACGGCCTTACCAATGGTGCCCGTCGCACCAATAACAATGATCTTCAAAGCATGCCTCCCTATCAATAGTTCAGGTTAACAGGCCGGCGCTACTACATCACTAAATGCTAGGCGCCTTATACAATGCAAAACGGCGCTACTTTCTGTCGAAAGCAACGCCGTTTGTTACGCCAATGAGCCTCAGAAAGATGCCTAGTCGAGACGGAAAACAAACACCGTAGCGTTGTCGTAAGAGGGAGATGAATCTTCCACGGTCAAACCGGCCACAGGCTTGGTGCTCCAACCCACCACCAGGTTATCGGCAGCACCCAGGGAGCCGCTGAGCGCCACATTGAGGGCATTGGTCGCCACCGTTTGGGTATTGCTTTGTGTGGAGGGAAAGACCATTTCAAAAGCCGATGCCGCACGGATTGGGCCGGATAATTGGGCGCCGCTGGCGTCGGTGGGGTTGCCCGGCTGTGCCATGACACTGGCTCCGGCTTTAATGTTGCCACAGGCATACAAGCGGCCCTTCCACTTCAAGACCACACCACTCATATCGTAAGGCGTGGCATTTTTAACGGAGGGCGTGGCTCCGGTGGTTGTCACTTGAACGCCGCCCTTTATATCAACTGTGGTATGGCCCACAAAAGCACGCCAGGCCCATTGGCGTATGGTGGCATCTTCAACACGGAAAGGCTTATCTTCGGCCACTTCCGCAATGGTAACCGTGCCGCTTTTATCTTCTTCTTCCTGAGAGCGCACATAGTCGGCAGCAACAAGGCGTGGATTATCGCCCGTCAAAGAGTAGGAATAGTTGCGCGGCGAGAAGAGCCATAGCATCGCATCGGAACGGGCGAGCAGCGTGCCGGAGGGGGCGCCATTTAAGGTGCCGCTACCCTGGACGATATTGGCTTGTCGCGCCAGCAATGTGCTGCCTTTGATGCGGAGCGCCGCTGCATAACTCATCACCGAAAACGCAATCACAATCACCGGCACGGTCACCCAGGCCAACTCGCGTTTATCGAACATGCGCAGCACGCAGTAATTAACCGGTACCAGGAAGAACACATATAAAGCTAAAAACCAGGCGATGGTTGAAACTGGCGGCGTCTTTAACTGGCGCACGGCATGCATATCGCGGAGCAAAATATCAGTCGGTTCATTACCATACTGTTCTTCGCCATTATATCCGTTGTAGCCGTTATAGCCATTGTAACCGCCGCCATAGCCGGGGTAGGCGTTGGGGTTGCCGATTTCATAGACGGAATTTGCGGCCCCGACGATAGTGCCGGGCGGCTGAGTTTGAGTGAATACATCCTCCCAAAAGCGTGGGATGCCGCGCCAACCGGAAAAAGGCGGCTGATTGGGGTCGCCCGCTAAAAAAACCACCTGTCCGGCCCCATAGTTACGCACGGCAATCATGGACGATGAGGTGCCCCATACAGCATGTGCGCCGGGCCGCAGGGTGGACTGCGTCAGCATCAGCGGCGCACCAGTAAGCGTATCCTGTAATTGGGTATCGGAAAAATGCGGCTTAACATAGCGCCGGAAATACGATAAGCGCTGTTCGGCGTTGGCTGGAACCGAAGCGGTTGGCGTCACCGGCCATAAATCGGCCAGGGGCGAACGCGCCAGGCGATCCCAGTTGGCACCGCCAATGGCAACCAGCGAGCCGCCACCCGCCACATAGCCGCGCAGCGAGTCAAGTTGCGCGGCGCTGAGTTCCGCATGCGGAAAATCTTCTAAAACTACCGCATCGGCGGTTTGCAAACCAATCCAGCGTGAGGGCACTAATTTCTGCGTGGCGCCAAAAGGCCGTATGGGGTCGGCGGTCATGCCCCCTTTCAGGCCGGATTGTGCGTTAATGCGTTTTTCCATCTCGACTTCCGGCTTAATGCCCAGGAAATCCATCTTCTTGCTGATACCCATTAAGCCGGGCATGCGGTCGCCAGCCGCATTGATGGACAAAACAAGGCGCGTCCCTTTATCACGCAAGGTTAAGTTGAAGCCACTTTTTAAAGCGCTAAAGCCACGACCACTAAAACTAACTTCACCGCCATTAACATCGGGGCGCTCTACCCGCGCATAAAGCCAGACCTGTTTGTTGGAAGTCGTGGGCAAATCAATGTCTGTATAGGCTTCTGAGGTACGTGCTGAACCATAACCTGAGCTGGTCAGCACCAAACTCAAGCGCCCACTGACGGGTTCCCCGGTGTTCGACAGGGTAATTTGCACCGGCACCCAGCAACCCCAGCGCGCTTGTATGTCCAGAGGCTTCTGCTCACGCGCAAAAGGCGTGTCTAAAGTCATCTTGATGGGGCGTTTTGGGTCGGGCGTCGCCGTAGGTGTTGGCGCTGTCATTTGGGCATGAACAGGCACCAGCCCCCCTAAAATGAGTGCAAACCACAGCAAAAGCGAACGATACATGAGGAACCCTCTAGCGGTAATCATAAGGTGTAAATTTTTCATCAACGGCAAAAAAGACAATAGGCGCGGCATAAGCGTCAAGATAATTATACAGCGCCGCCTTACTTGACTACGCCTATTGGAGTTTTTCTGGCTGCCTAAAGTTCGCTATGCCACAATCAGGCCACCAGTCCTATCAGGAGCCCATCCGCCTCTTTTCGCGGCAGCCTCCGCCTAAGACTGTTATCTGTTTCAAGCAGCCTCTCCAAAGGTAGATTCAGCAACCTATTGCCACGTCTTACGTCTAAAGCGACGTTTTTTGCAGGAGATCACAAGAACTACATGATTCTTCGTTTTCGTCATTTTTTGTGCGCCACCTTGCTTTGTGCAGCACCCTTATCAGCCCAGACTACGGTTGTTACTCCCGTAGCACCCACTACTCCAACCACGCCAGTCGCTCCTACGGCGGCAGATGTGGCGGCGCTTTCACGGTATCAATTGGCCCTTGACCAGGCCCTCGGCGGCAATCCCACTGCCGCACGGGTGATTTTAGAAGACGGCATTAACCGCAACGGGCCGCGTCCCGAACTAAATCTACTGCTTGCCTACCTTTTGCAACGCGAGGGCAAAAACGATCAGGCTCGTAACCGCCTGGCCCCCGTCACAGCCATCTCACCGGTAGCCGCTGCCTTCACTGCCCAATTGCAAGGGCCATTAGGCAGCACAGCCTTGGCCGTTCCCCCCATCGGCACTATACCCACAACAACCACACTACCCACGGTGACTACCGACCCCATCAGCACCGCCTCTATTCCAAAAGGCACCACCTTGGCCCAAACTGATGCTCGGCTGGTCAAACTGGAGCTAGCTATGGTGGATATGGTCAACGACGAGCGCGCCAAAGCGGGACTAGGTCTTTTGAAATGGGACGAAAAACTCGCCAGTGTAGCGCGGGCTCATGCGGCGGAAATGCGCGACAAAAATTATTTCGCGCATGAATCGCCAACTCCCGGCATGAAAGACCCTCTTGACCGCTATCGTGTGGTTTTTCAGGATTCGCCACGGGTTATAGCCGAGAATATTTTTCGCTCGTGGGGAGCGCAACGCCAGGTCAGCCTGGATCAAGTGAAAGAAGGCCACGAATCGTTAATGAACTCGCCCGGCCATCGCGCCAACATTCTTTACCGTGAAGTGACACACATTGGCATTGGCTTCGCCGTCAATTCACATGGCGACCTGTGGATTACACAGATGTTTATGCGCCCGTAATTTTATTGACAGCGCAGAACTAATAAGCCCCATTACAACTTTATGTAATGGGGCTTATTTTTGGCACAGAATTTTCACTAAATATATCCCGAACCGTGCCGGAAGAAATAAGTTTGTGCGGTGACAAACTTAACACATTTCGATTAGTCCCAACTACCTTGTGCAATACATGGTTGATGTGACATAATCGGACTTAAGCAGAATTTAATGTGTTACGTTTGTCACAAATCGAATTTTCAATAGCGATTGAGCCTTTCATCCTATACGTAAATTTGGAGCCCAATATTATGCCTTCCGACATTAAAAGCTCCGGCGGCAATCCCACATCATGGGTTGATACCAACGGAGACAACGCCTTATCCGAAACACAATCGAGGAACATAGTACTACATTTACCAAGCCCTATGCCTGGCCCGAAAGTAGTACGACGACACAAGACCGTGACACCAATAGAGAAAATCCGCGAACCCATTACCCAATGCACACGATGCGGCGAACGATTCTATGCCTCCTGGCGTGAAGATTTACACTGTCCAAAATGCGGCAGGCGACCAAGGCACGTGCCGATCTGGGAAGGTGCCTTATGCGGACTCCTCCCCCCTATCGCTTTAATTAGTGCCTTGCTCCATAAAAACGATTCACCCCGTTCATCGTTATTGGCCCTGCTACTGGGCATGGGCGGCACTATGCTGCATACGGCCCTCTATTTTTTGCTGCGCTACTGAATTGGTTAAAAAAGGCAGGCCCGTCTACACGGTGGGCCTGCTTTTTCGTCATTATTTTCTACTTCTTCCCTATTCTTCCTGCGCCGTCACGTCGTTTAGACGGCCTAAAGCCGCGACCTGCGGCCATTTCAGCGCCACGGCAATCACCGAAACAATGGTGCCGATACCGCCGATAACTACCGAAGCGACCGGCCCAATGGCCCGCGCGACGGCACCCGACTCGAAGCCGCCAAATTCATTGGAGGCACCGATAAACACACTGTTGACCGCCGAAACGCGGCCCCGCATAGCATCGGGGGTTAAGAGTTGCACCAACGTATGGCGCACCACCACGCTGATGTTATCAAAGGCTCCGGTGAGCGCTAATGCGAACAAAGAAAGCCAGTAGTTTTTCGATAGGCCAAAAACAATAGTAGCCACGCCAAATCCAATCACGGCCCAAATCAAGGCTTTACCGGCCTGGCGCATGGGCGGCAAATAGGCTATGAGCAGGGCCATAATGACCGCCCCCACCGAGGGCGCCGCCCGCAGCCAGCCTAATCCCGTGGGGCCGACATGCAATATGTATTGGGCGTACACCGGCAGCAAAGCCACGGCGCCCCCCAGCAAAACTGCAAATAAATCGAGAGTTAAAGTAGCTAAAATGAGGGGAGTACCAAAGACAAAACGGGCACCGGCTACCAATTCCTCCCAGGCAAATAGCTCATCAAGGGTAAGTGGCTGCAGAGTTCGCTCGGCAGGTTTCATGCGAATCGCCAACATGCACATCAAAAAACAGGCGGCACAACCGGCATCCAGCAGATAGATATAAGCCGGGGCATGTTCCGGTAGAACATAGCGCCCCGCTAAGGCCAGCGCCGGGCCAAATAGACCAGGCCCCAGCACCGAAGCAATTTGCCAGCGTGTGCTGCTCCACGCCACGGCATTGGCCAGCACATCAGGGGGCACCAACTGCGGCAAGAGGGCGCTTTGCGCCGGGCGCGACATGGCCCCGGCCACCGCAATCAGAAAAAGGCACCCATAAATTTGCGTCAGCGGTGCCGCGTTTAGTGACAAATAGGCTAGCAGCACCGAACCCGGTATCAGACTCGTATAGCCGGCAATCACAATTTTGCGGCGATCCAGGCGGTCAGCTAATTGTCCGGCAGGCAAGGCCAAAACCAGGACGGGAATGCCCTGTATCAGTGAAATCAAGCCAACAATCCAGGCCGATTCCTTGGCATTGGGTGCGCGGCGTGCCATTTCGTAGGCGATGGTGGTGGCCTGCAAATGACCGCCTAAAGCCGCTAAAAAGCTGCCAAACAGGTAAAAACGATACTGGGGAAACCGCCAGGCCGCATAAGGGTCGTGTCCGGCCCGTTGGTCGCCGACCGGAGATTCGGTGTCGAGTTCAACCGTAGTGGGCGCTGCGGTGGCGGCGCGCTCCGGGTCGGGCGGTTCGTAAGCGGGAAAGTGCGAAGACAAAGGAGGACACGAGCAAAAAGAGACGAGCCACCCCCTGACCCGTCTCTATTCGCTCATCACTTTCTTAAGAGGGATGATCTTTAAGATTTAGAGCCTGCGAAATCAAAACAGTGGCTTTAGAACGGTTTAAAGTGTAAAAATGCAGGCCGCTCACCCCATTAGACAGCAAATCCTGGCACTGGCGGATGGCATATTCCACCCCCGCCGCATGCACGGCCAATGGGTCGCTTTCCAGACTTTCGAGGCGCAACAACAAAGGATGCGGAATTTTGGCGCCGCACATGCCCACAAAACGCTTGATTTGCGGTGTGGACAGAATCGGCATGATACCGGCGATCAGCGGCACATCAATGCCCATGCCCGCCGCCATATCGCGCCAGCGGTAAAAATCGGCATTATCAAAAAATAACTGCGTAATGACGAATTGCGCACCGGCATCCAGCTTTCGCTTGAGGTGCTCCATATCGCGCACCATATTCAAGCACTGAGGGTGCCCTTCAGGATAGCCGGCCACCCCTATGCAGAAATCGTGGCGCGAGCGCACATATTCCACCAGGTCATTGGCATAGCAAAAGCCGCCGTCCGTGGGCGAAATGGCGGTCTGTCCCGGCGGCAAATCGCCGCGTAGCGCCAGCACATTACGCACACCGGATTCCCACAGGTTATCCAGATAATCGCCCATTTCCTCGCGCTTATGCCCCACGCAGATCATATGCGACATGGAGCGGATACCGATTTCGTTCTGAATGCGCGCCGTTAAATCCAGCGTTTGCGGCGTACCGCCGCCGGTGCGCGTAATCGAAACAAAACTAGGCCATAGAGGCTTTAGTTCCTCTATGGTCTGAAAAAGCAGGTTGGCCCCGTTTTCGTCTTTCGGCGGGAAAAACTCAAACGAAACCAACGGCTGTCCTGATGGAAATAAAGAATCAATTCGTGGCGATAACACTGTCTCTTGCATCGTCGGGCAGTCTAACAAAGCCACACCAAAGGGGGTAAATAACCAACCTTGCTGCGGCCTTCATCCTTGGTATTTGTGCTTCTGTAATTCTTGATTGCTAAAGTAAAGGACTCGTTCCATAATCTTCTTATTTGCCTCTAAGCGTATGCATTCTATCTAGGGTCAGGAAACCCAGTTGCCAAATAATTCTCTCCCAATGCTTTCCAAAGTGCATAGCGCGATGGATCGAAGTCCCTAACATCAAAGTGTATGGCGGCATGGGGCCACAACCCACCATGCATAAGAACGTAAATAAAGTGGCTGTGGTCCTCATAAACTAAACCGGGCAAGCCAATTTCCCGAATCAACTCAAAATTGGCTGCACAAAATTCCGCGTAGCGCTTCTTATCTTCGGCAGTGTGTTTACTCCGGCGATAACTCATGATTACAGTGTCTACAGGGGGCAAAACGCAGCGTAAAGATTTAGCAGTCCATTTTAAAAGCTGATGCAAAGCTACACTAAAGAGCATGGCTGTCTTCAAAAAATCTACACTAAGAGGCGAATGGCAAACTTATCAACTCTTTCGTTATGGGCCAGTTTCATTGTTCTATAAGCCCCCGGTTCTGCAAGAAGCCATCCATCTTCTACAGGAACAAAATTACATAATTCATCAGTTTGATTGCCGGGATTATGATTCTGAAGCGGCTCTCTTCAATGCCATTTTGCTACGGTTAAACATAATCGAAAAAGATTATGAGGGGATCAAAACTGTTGCATTCTGGGATTTGTTAATCGAAGCCAAAGTACCGGATGAAAGCGGCCTCATTCTTGTCTTTACCCATTTTGATGTACTTCATCGTAATTTCCCGGATTGTGCTCAGGAATTATTGGAGATAATTGCCGGCTATCATTACAAATGGCTATGGTTTGGCCAACGATTCAAAGCATTTGTGCAAACGGATGACCCAAGAATAGAATTCACGCCCTTAGGTGCCCACTTACCTTATTGGAACGACAAAGAATGGCTTATTAAAGGCAGGACACCTTAAAACAATAGGCGGAAATTGTAGATTTATGAATACGACATGGATTCCTTTCGCGGCTGCGGCTCTTGGGACATTGATCTCCATAGCACGCCGTCTCCCTATCAGACATGCGCGGGTTAGTGATGCTCTGGGTGTAGAACACTTCCCCAACCCCACAGCCTCTCACACTTCACCGGATTTCGATCCAGCAAAGCAACCGTTTCCCTACGCCTGGTATTACCGAACTGAAGTGACTAACAAATTAGATAGACCCCTCAAGATTGTGCGCTTCGAGTCTTACCTCCAGAAATGGGGCCTCTGGCTTGCAGCAAATATTTTGCGCCGTCCACTCACTACAGAAACGTTCTTACGTTGGTATGAGGTAGACGATGGTACACAAGACGGCTGGTTGCCGCCTGGTGCAAAAGCAGTTTGTGCCGTGAATTGGCATGGTTTTCAGGTGCCATATGCACCAAAAGCGAAATGGGTCTTCTATGCGGTTGATGAGCAAGGTAATAAATATCAAAGCGAGGGCGAAATTATCTCTATACCCTATAGCAAAGATGAAGTAACAAGCATCGAAAAATAATGGAGAAAAAGCCACCTGCCGGACTCGAACCGGCGACCTGCTCATTACGAGTGAGCTGCTCTACCAACTGAGCTAAGGTGGCGTCGCGTTTAGTGTACTATCAAACGACAGAGAAAACTCGCCTCGAACATTATAGCGATTGCCATGCCCTTGTTCAAGAGGAAACATGGCTTCTTACCCCTTAATAACCCCCATCCACCTTCCCCCAGAGGGGGAAGAGTTACTTGATCCGTGGCTCTTACTTGAATTTGCTGAGCGTAGCTCTTCCCCCTCTGGGGGAAGGTGGATGGGGGTATTAAGCCCTAAATGATCTCCAGAAAATCCTTATCCGGCAGCGTGGGAAAGGGCACGGTCGGCAGGGTTTGATACCAGAAGGCGACGCTGGCAATATCGTCTTGCGCGGGCAAATAGCGGCCACCGCTGCGCCAGCCGAGGGCCTGGATGGTGACGCGCAAATCTTCCTGAAAGCGTATCGGGTCCATGATGTGCCAGCGGTAAAGACCAAAGCGGGTTTGCGACTGGTATAGGCCATCGGGCCGAATCACTTGCGGCAAACCGGCGTAGGGCGTAGTGAATTCGCGGTAACCGCCGTTTTCCTTGCCGACATCGAAGTTGTAGGAGCCGCAGAAATAATCTTCGGTGCCAGTGCCGCAGATGGTGGGAAATTCGCCGTCGCCATCCATAAAAAACTTAATTTCGCCTTCGCCCCACCATCCGGTGTTGCTCACCTGCCACGCCATATAAGTGCCGACAAACTGCCCCCTACCCTGCACACCATCAAGAATGGTGTAAACCTCTTTATAAGGTAAGGGGTTGGTGCGGCGGAATTGCGCGTGAAAATAAGCGCAATCGTCCGGCACATCGGTGAGGGTGTAGTTGATCTGATAATACAGCGTCATATCCTGCTCACCGATATTGGTGAAGGTCATGCGGCAGCGTTTGCGAAAGGGCATTTCCCAGTAACAATTGAAAGCGCTGCCCGGATTCACGCAAATGGCAAGGCTGGAAACCTGGGCATATTTGTTCCAGCCGCAGGCGAAGAAATCGCCAACCGGGCATTCGATGGAAGGCTGTTCCTGGTCGTCCCAATACACGCGCAAAATGGCATAGCGCCACGGGCCGGTAGGGGTCATCCAGATTTGCTGAATGGCGCCCGGCCCTTCAATGTCGGCAATTTCGCGGGCTTCGCCCGCCTTAATGCGCACGCTGGGCGAAATTTTCCAGCCCTGCCCCAACTCGCGGGCGCAATTGGCGCCGGTGCCTTCGGTGGCCATACCGGCTTTGCCTTTTTCGCCGCTATAGTTTTCAGCGCTCAATGAGCGCGATTGCGCATTCGACAGACGCGACAAATTTCCCAGATGCAGCCCCAGACCGTTGAAACCAGACATCGAATTCCTTTCGCTTTGCTTAAGAGTGAGCAACGAGAAGCCGGAGATGAGAAACGAGGAAAGAGCAATGAGAGATTAAGTATGAGTTCATCCCTCGTTTCTCATCTCTCGTTTCTCGTTGCTCATCTCTCGTTGCTCTTTCCTCGTTTCCCGTTGCTCATCTCTCGTTGCTTTATTTCAGAGGATTGCGGCCAATCACCGGATACTGCTCCAACTCCACTACGGCGCCGCTGACCGGGCCACCGGCTTCGGCGACAAAGGCCAGCGCAAAATGCGCGATTTCTTCGGGCTTTAAAATGCGCCCCGATGGCGCGAAGTTTGGCGGCAGGTGCTCGTGCCAATCGGCAGGCTTGCCAGCGCGCATTTGCAAGGCGTGCTCATTGGCCGATAACACCCAGCCTGGATTGATTTGATTAATGCGAATGCCTTCACGCGCATGAGCATCGGCCAAATTGCGGGTCAGCGTCATTAAGGCGCCTTTAGAAGCGGCGTACACCATGAGAATCGCTTCACCGCAATAGACATTGACCGAACCAATGTTCAGCACACGCCCGCCCCCCGCTTTAATAAAATGCGGATGCGCGGCCTGGATCAGCAAAAACGGCGCGCGCACGTTGACATTCATGGTGTAATCGAAAATCTCCGCCGTGGTCGTCGCCAGATTGCTGCGCGTAATCACGGCGGCGTTATTGACCAGAATATCAATGCCGCCAAAGTGCTCCACCGTCACTTCAATGAGCGCCACACAATCGTCGGGATTTTCTAAATTCCCGGCTTGGAAAGCCGCATCCGGCAGCGAGCGAGCAATGGTTTCGCCGGCTTGGCGTTCGCTTTCGCGCCCATGAATCATAAGGCAGGCGCCTTCGGAGGCCAAACGCCGCGCGATGGCCTCGCCAATGCCGGTTGCCGAGCCGGTCACTAAAGCAATTTTGTTTTCCAGTTGCATGAGGATGCCTGGCTCTTAATTTGGGGTTGGATTACGGCGTCAAAACGGCTTTGACCAACTCACCGTGGTGCATGGCATCGAAGCAGCTTTGCCATTCACGGAGCGGAGCGACGCGGTTTAAAATGGGGTCGAGGTTAATCTGCCCGCTGGCTAACATGGCGATGACTTTTTCCCACATCGGCCAGTTGTGCGAAAAACTACCTTGCAGGGTCACGGCTTTTTGCACCAATTGGTCAAGCGAAAAATCCAGCGGTTGCGGCCCCCACCCCACTTTGGCGGGGAAAG
>JADMIO010823406.1_pt1 | contig 64483 bp, 51 predicted proteins | sample 8958161 | NCBI WGS metagenome assembly JADMIO01 (sample SAMN16585339, study PRJNA669376) | soil metagenome | isolation source: Crop rotation soil | place: USA: Cullars Rotation, Alabama | collected 2011 | reverse complement strand
CCGCGACAACTTGTCCACGTGGAATTCTAAGCTTAGGATCCCAATGTGCTGGAAAGAGGCGACACGCAATTCCTCGGCAACTTTGAATATCGCATTCCGATTCTGGGGCGCACGGTCCAGTGGGCCTTCTTCGCTGACGTCGGTAATGCTTTCAACCTGAGATCAAAAACGCCGCAGACGTTCTCGACGCAATTTCTTGGCGACGATACATTCCTGGGCACCCTGGGTTTCATTCGCTGCCCGCGGGCACTGGGCGGAGTGGCGGCTGTCTCACTGACGACGCTGGCCGCCTGTAATAATTTTACGAACCTCGCACTGTCACCCAACTTTGGCTTTGTTGCTCGCGACAACCGCCTCATCACGAGGGCCGAATATGACACGGCCCTGCGCGTCGGGCCGGTGGATCCTTTGACGGGGCTGCCGCCGGGCATGCAACAAGTCTTTATGAGAGGCGAGGCGCAACGAAATACCGTAGTCCGTCTCGATCAAAGCCTGTTTGCGAACTTCTCGGATTTGCGCAGCAGTCTCGGCGCCGAGCTGCGCGTTCAGGTCCCGGTTCTGAACGTGCCTTTTCGTTTGATTTATGCTTATAATCCGAACGCTCGCAAGGATCAGGTAATCGACGGATTCCCCTTCTTCTTTGACGAGAAAAAGACGGTATTCCGTTTCAGCGTGGGCCGCACTTTCTAGCGTTAATCAAACCGCGAGCAATGGCGAGCGGCTTTATTGTTCCGAGGTGAGAGCCGCCTACCGCTCGCGGTTCTGAGACCCGCAACAAGCAAACCAATCCGGCAGCCTGAACAACTAAGGGAGTTACATCACGCCGCCGTTCGATTAGAATCGTTAAGGAGTTTCAAGTAATCAAAATGAAAATCATTCGTGCGATAGCCGCTATCGCTTTCTTCGCGGCAATCAGCGCTGCCACCGTCGCCGCGCAACCAAAGCCGGCGACCACGCCGACTCCGGCCAAGCCGGGTCCGATTTCCTCTGCGCCGGCGACCACCGGTTCGACCACCGGCAACGTTCCGGACGCAAAAGTTGCCCTCGTCGATACCGACGCCTTTTTGGACGAGAAGGCCGGCATCGTGCGTCTGATCGCTGCGGCCAAAAAGCTGGAAAGCGAATTTCAGCCGCGCCGCACCGAGATTCAGAATTTGCAGGCCCAGGTCGATAAGTTGACCGCCGACTTGCAGAAGGCTGCGCCGGTCCAGGATCCTAAAGTCAGCGCCCAGCAGCAGGACGCAATCGAAACCAAAACCCGCGACATCAAGCGCAAGACTGAAGATGCTCAGGCAGCCTATCAGCAGCGCATGCAGGCTCTGCTCGGACCCATCTATGACGATATCGGCAAAGCCCTCGACGCTTTTGCCAAGGCCCATGGCATCACATTGATTCTTGATGTCACCAAGGTGCAGGGCATTGTCAGCGCCGACGGCTCGCTCGATATCACCAAAGCCTTCATCACCGAATTTAACAGCAAGAACCCGGCGACCGCGTCACTGACGCCTCAGCCATAGACTGAAACCAGATTGTCAGGGTTTGCCGCAGGCCATAACGCCAAAGCCTGCGGCGTCTTTGCCTGACGAGCTGGAGGAGTAGTTGAAATGATTAGCAAGAAGATTTTTTTCCTTCCCCTGGTTTTAATGCTCGCCACCGTTTGCGCTCAGCAGGCTGCGGCGCAGACCGGCAGTATCCCCGTTGGTAAGATCGCGGTGATCTTTTCGGAAGCCTTCCAGGATTCGAAGCAGGGCATTGCGAAGTTCACGGTCATCCAAAACCAGCTGAACACAGAATTCAAGAAACCGCAGGATGAACTTGATGCCGCGGCGAAACAGATCCAGGCGCTCCAGGACGAAGTCGCGAAGTTGCAGAGCTCCGTGGCCCCGGTCGATCCCAAGTCAGTCCAGGCAAAGTTGAATCAGGTCGAGCAACTGAAGAAAGATTCGCAGCGCAAACTGGAAGACACGCAGGCTCTTTACCAGCAGCGCCGGACGACCCTTCTAACGCCTTTGCAGGAAGACGTCGGCAAGGCGCTCGACGCTTTCGCCAAGGCGCACGGCATCACTTTGGTTATCGACGGCAGTCAGGTCCCCGGTGTGATTTACGCCGCAGAGACGCTCGACATCACAAGGGTATTCATCGCCGAATACAACGCCAAGAATCCGGCCACGGCTGCCAGTACGGCGAAACCTTAGGGTTAGTGGTTCGGGCGGGATCAGGGCCGCGTGGTCATCATCGTTAGCGCTGCCCGGTCGTGCTCGCTCCCGGTTCTGAAATAACTATGGAAACAGTCCTCGACTCTGAAGGCATTAAGCGACTACTGCCTCATCGTTTTCCCTTCCTGCTCGTCGATCGCATCATCGAACTAAAACCCCTCGAGCGAATCGTGGGCATCAAACAGGTCAGCGCTAACGAATCATTCTTTGAAGGCCACTTTCCCGGCGCCCCGGTAATGCCCGGCGTGCTGGTGATCGAAGCCCTGGCCCAATGCGGGGCGATCCTGGCCCTGCGGGAAATCGAGGATCGCGATCAGAAGCTGGTGCTGTTCACCGGCATCAAAGAAGCGCGTTTCCGCCGGCCAGTCGTGCCCGGCGATAGTCTGGTGCTGGAAGTAACGGCCCTGCGATTTGGCCCCCGGATTCAGCGCATGCGCGGTGAAGCCAAAGTGGACGGTCAACTTTGCGCCGACGCAGAGCTGATGAGCATCATCGCCGATCGTCCCAAGTCGTCATGATGAGCGCAGCATCAATCGAAAACAGCTCAATCCAGATTCATCCATCCGCAGTCGTCAGTCCGAAAGCGCAGATTGGGCCCGGCTGCCGGATCGGACCGTACACCATCATCGGCGATGACGTGGTCCTCGGCCAGGGTGTCCTCATCGACTCGCATTGCGTCATTGACGGGCGCACGCGCATCGGTGACGAGGCGCACATTTATCCGTTCGTGTCCATAGGATTGCCGCCGCAGGATTTGAAATTCGCCGGCGAAGAAACGGAAACCTCCGTGGGCAGCCGCACGCGCATTCGTGAATTTGTCACGATTCACCGCGGGACTGGCGGCGGCGGCGGCCTTACCCGGATTGGCGATGACTGCTTCCTGATGGCCCAGGCCCACGTCGCCCACGATTGTCTGATTGGCAATCACGTCATCATGGCCAACGCGGCCACGCTCGCCGGTCACGTCACGGTTTACGATGGCGCCAACATCGGCGCGTATTCCGGCGTGCATCAGTTCTGTCGCGTGGGCCGAGAAGCCTACATCGGCGGCTATTCGGTGGTCGTCAAGGACGCTTTGCCTTTCGCGCTCACCGTCGGCAATCATGCGAAATGTTATGGCCTTAACAAGGTCGGCGTGCGGCGGCGAGGCTATTCGAAAGAGACGATCGCAGCGCTGCATCATGCATATCATTTGCTTTTATCCGCGAAGTTGAATACTTCGCAGGCCCTGGAAAGAATTCGCGCGGAAATTCAAAACGTGCCCGAAGTCGATGAAGTCGTGAGCTTTGTCGAATCATCGCCGCGCGGCGTGGTGAAGTAATTTCCACCACAGAGGACCCAGAGGAAACAAAATGTGGAAGGTGGATTGTGCTTTTCCCGTCTGCGAAATCCGCGTTCATCTGCTGCTCGTTTCTTCGTTTTCTCTGTGTCCTCTGTGGTAAATCTTTTTTATGAAACTCGGTCTCATCGCCGGCAACGGACAATTTCCGTTTCTCGTTATCGAAGGCGCCCACCGCGCCGGCGCTGAAGTCGCGGTCGCCGCCATTCGCGAAGAGACCGATCCGGCCATCGAAAAGATCGCTGACCGATTAACCTGGGTCGGTCTTGGCCAGCTCGGCAAGATGTTGAAGTTCTTCAAGAACGAAGGTGTCGACCAGGCGATCATGGCGGGCCAGGTCAAGCACGTTCAGATATTCAGCAATGCAATTCCCGATGTGCGGATGCTGAAGATGCTCCTCCGTCTGCCAAAGAGAAACACAGATGCGCTGATCGGCGCGGTCGCCAGCGAACTCGCCAGCGAAGGAATTGAATTAATCGACTCGACTCATTTCCTCAAGGACCAACTTCCCGTCGTCGGCACCTTGACGCGACGCTCACCGGACGATCGCGAGCGCAGCGACATTGAATATGGCTTAGGCGTCGCCAATGAAATCGCGCGGCTCGATCTGGGACAGACGATCGTGGTGCGCGACCGCGCCTGCGTGGCCGTCGAAGCCATGGAGGGAACCGACGCCGTCATCCGTCGCGCCGGTGAACTGGTTCGCGGAAGGCTCACCGTCGTAAAAATCGCCAAGCCGGATCAGGATATGCGCTTTGACGTTCCGGTGGTCGGCGTGCCCACCATTGAAGCGATGATTACTGCCCGCGCCACTTGTCTTTGTCTCACCGCCCAGAAGACCCTGCTGTTCGACCGCGAACAGATGATTGCCCTGGCGAACAAAAACAAGATCGCCGTGGTCGCGGTCTAATTTACTGTCCTTGACTTGGCCCTCGTTTAGTCTGAGAATCCTCCGCACAGAAATCAATCAAACATTCTGGTCCTGACGTCGCGCGAGCGATGTTTCGATTCCATCTTCAAAAAGGAGTTTCATCATGGCATTACGTTTAGGAGACACCGCGCCGAACTTCACGGCCGAGACGACCGAAGGAACGATCGACTTTCACCAGTGGCTCGGCGCCAGTTGGGGCATTCTGTTTTCGCACCCGAAAGATTTCACACCGGTGTGCACGACTGAACTCGGCTATGTAGCCAGCATCAAACCTGAATTCGACAAGCGCAACGTTAAAGTCATCGGCTTGAGTGTTGACCCGGTTGATAACCACAGTCGCTGGTCAGATGACATTAAAGATGCAACCGGGCACGCGCCAAATTACCCGATGATTGGCGACACCGACCTGGCAGTCGCAAAACTTTATGACATGCTCCCGGCCGCGACCGGCGGCACGTCAGAAGGCCGAACGGCGGCGGACAATATGACGGTGCGAAATGTGTTCGTGATTGGCCCGGACAAAAAGATCAAATTGATGATCGTCTATCCAATGGCCACCGGCCGGAATTTCGATGAGATCCTGCGCGTGATTGATTCGATCCAATTGACGGCGAACTACAGCGTCGCCACGCCGGCGAATTGGAAAGAGGGCGAGGACGTGATCATCGTGCCGGCGCTTAACGATGAGGCCGCGAAAGAAAAATTTCCCGGCGGCTGGAAGACTGTGAAGCCTTATCTGCGCCTGGTGCCGCAACCCAACAAGCAGACGAAAGCTGAAAGTGCGTGACGCAGGGGCGTTCGCGCGAAAAGGCCTTGGGCGCAGGACTCATCATCCTGCGCCCGTTCTTTTCTGGTAACGCAAATTGTTAATTTGCGTCCAATCGTCCAAACAATAGATTTGATCTGAACACGCGCAAACTAACAGTTTGCGTTACACACCATGAGAGCCATCGTTACCACTGCCTCAGGCGACGTTCGCGTGATGAAAGTCCAGGAACGTCCCGATCCGCAACCAAAGCCCGGCCAGGTTCTCATCCGCGTCAAGGCTGCCGGCTTGAACTTCGCCGACATTCTCGCTCGCCAGGGCCTGTACCCCGATGGACCAGCAAAACCTTGCGTGATGGGCTATGAAGTTTCCGGAACGGTGGAAGCTGCCGGTGAAAATGTCGATCAAAGCTTGATTGGCAAGGCGGTAATCGCGCTGACGCGCTTCGGTGGCCAGGCTGAACTTATCAACGTTTCGGCGTCTCAGCTATTTGAAAAACCTGACAATCTCAGCTTTGAAGAAGCCGCGGCCATTCCAGTTAACTATCTCACCGCCTGGGCGTTGCTCGTCACCATGGGCGGCCTGCAAAAAGACGAAGCCGTGCTGATTCACAATGCCGGTGGCGGCGTTGGTTTGGCTGCACTCGAAATTGCCAGGCACATCGGCGCGAAGACCTTCGGCACAGCCAGCGGCGGCAAGCATGAATTCCTGCGCGCGCGTGGCCTGGATCATCCAATCGATTACCGCAATCAGGATTGGTTGCCGGTGCTCATGTCTTTGACCGACGGTCGAGGCGTGGAGTTGATCATTGATCCGCTTGGCGGCCCGAATTGGAAAAAGAGCTTTAGCGCTTTGCGCGCCACGGGGCGCATGGGCGTCTTTGGAATATCCGCAGCTTCAGCAACAGGAATTTCAGGAAAACTTCGCGCGCTGAAAGTAATTCTGACGATGCCGCGCTTCAATCCGATAGGACTGATGAATCGCAACAAAGGCATCTTCGGTTTGAATCTTGGTCACATGTGGGGTGAGGGTGAAAAAGTCGCCGCCTGGATGAGCGAGATCATGCAGGGCGTGGCTGACGGCTGGGTTAGACCGCACGTCGATCGCACCTTTGCCTTCGATCAGATCGGCGACGCGCACACCTACATGGAATCGCGAAAAAATATTGGCAAGGTCGTGCTCGTGCCCTGACCCCAAACCGCAGGACCTGTCTTCGAAGTAAAACCCTCCGCGACTTTGCTGTTTAAAGTACTTGACGCGACAAGCATCAGCGGGTATCCTGTCTCCCGTGTCCGCCCTACATCAACGCGAAGTGCCACCAGCGCTCCATGATCGCGCGATGGACAATCTGCGCTATATCCGCGAAACCATGGAGCGCGCTTCCGCTTTCACTGCCGTCCCCGGCTGGGGGCAGGTGGCCATTGGCGTGAGCGCCATCGGCGCTGCCTATGTGGCCGCGCACCAAACTACCCAGCGCGCGTGGTTAGGTGTCTGGCTGGCTGAAGCGATTATTTCACTCTTAATCGCCGGCTGGCTGATGGACCGCAAAGCCCGCAAATCAGGTGTGCCTTTGTTCTCAGGTCCCGGAAGGAAGGTCGCGTTTAGTCTGTCGCCGCCGATGATCGCGGGCACTCTCTTGACCGTGGTGATGTTTCGCGCGGGTTTGGTGAGCGCAATTCCCGGCATGTGGTTGCTGCTCTACGGGACCGGCGTGATCACCGGCGGCATGTTTTCCGTCAGCATCGTGCCGGTTATGGGCCTCTGCTTTGTCGCTATCGGCGCGCTTGGTTTGTTTGTGCCCATAATATCGGGCGACGGGTTGATGGCCCTGGGCTTTGGCGGACTGCACATAATTTTCGGAACTATCATTGCGAGGAAATACGGTGGCTAGGCAAGCGGCGCTCAAGCGCGAACCCCAGAAGAGTCAGACTGATAAGGAAAAGCTGCGCGGCATGCACGGCGGCGCGCCGCACAGTGCGCACGAGATCGATCGGATGATTCACGAAAGGCTGCGGCTGGGAATTATCAGCGCGCTGGCGGCAAACGAATCGCTCACCTTCAACGAACTCAAGCACCTGGTCAAGACCACCGACGGCAATCTCAGCGTGCATGCGAGGAAGCTGGAAGACTCGGGTTATGTCAGCTGTTCAAAATCGTTTGAGGGACGCACGCCCAAGACGGAATATCGTCTGACCGCTGCCGGTCGCCGCGCGCTCGAGCGTTATCTCGATCATATGGAAGCATTGATTGGCCGCATGCGAAACAAGTAACCGCAGCCGCTTTTTTTTGCCCGGTGACTTTGCGTGCCAAAGTACTCTGCTACGCTTACAAGCCCCGAGGCCTTTGAATATGCATACAAACGTCAATCTCGCCGCGCCCATCGCGGCGCTCGCGTTTCTCGGCACCGGGTTCATCCTGGTGGTGACAGGTATCGTCCTGCTGCAGTCACTGTTTGTGCGCCGGATTGGACGCGCGAAGGTCGTCCTGGGCGTGATGCTTTTGGTGGGGCTCGCCTATGTCAGCGCGATACTTCTCTTTTCACTGGCGAGCCGCGACCAGTTGCTCGCCCGTGGCGAAGAAAAGTATTTCTGTGAACTCGATTGTCATCTCGCTTACTCAATAGCCAACGTGGCCCAAGCGAAGACTTTGGGTGAAGGCGCCAGCCAGGCACGTGCTCAGGGTCAATTCACCATAGTCACGATCCGTACGCGTTTTGATGAAACTACTGTCGGGCCGCGGCGTGGAGATGGTTTGCTGTTTCCGAATGGCCGGACCTTTACGCTGATTGATGAACGCGGAAGGTCTTATGGAGCAGCCGCGCAAACGGGCACTCCAATGACGACACCGCTAAGCCCCGGTGGAGCATATGCGACTGAGCTGGCATTCGATCTCCCGCCGGACGTGAAGCCGTCTGCGCTACTGATTAACGAAAGCGCCTGGGAAACGCGCTTGCTCATCGGGCATGAAAACAGCCCGGTGCACGGCAAGACTAAATTTCAGATCTGATAGTTCACGAGGCATGCACAGACGGCAACCGTGGCAAACCACATTGTCCGAAAACAGCTTCAAGCCAAGAATCATCAAACTCGACTAAAGCCATGTTTCAACAAATCAACTTTCCCGTACAACCCGTTGTCATTCCGGAGAAGACATCGATGATCAAGCGCATTACGGCCATCACTTTCATTTTCCTGTGCACGACTGTCGCCTGGGCGATTCTCGGCGCCACCATCTTTCAAAGGACTTATGATTCCGGCAGCTCTTCAGACAATCGTGTCGAATCAACCTGGGGCGCGCCCCAGAGCCAGTATCCACCACAGGCATCGTTCGACGAACAAGTGCCGAAGAAGCAGACAAAAACTGAGAACGGCAAAACGACCGAGACGATAACGCAGGAGACGGCAACTACGCAGCTGCCGCTCGAGAGCAGCCGCATCAACGTCGATCTGAACCTTGAACATCGACAGAAGGGTTTGCTTTGGTACAGCACATATAAGGTCGCGTTCGACGGCAACTACACCTTTCGCAACACCAGCGACAAGGATCAAAACATCACTTTTCGTCTCGACTTTCCGACCGCGCAGGCGATTTATGACGATCTGGTTTTTACCGTCGATGGCGCCGCAGCTCCGCTGACCAATGGCAAGAACAGTGCGAGCGGCATCGTCGCGGTAAAAGCGAAGAGCACCGCGGTGCTGAAGGTCGCTTACAAATCGCAGGGCCTGAACGATTGGCGTTACAACTTTGGCCGGCGCCCGACTGAGACCGGTCAATTCTCCGGCGACGTGGCGCAGGTGCAAGACTTCGCGCTCAAGATGACGACCAACTTTACCGACATCGATTTTCCCGACAACACTCTCTCGCCTACGAATAAGACAGGAACCGCAAACGGCTGGGCCCTCGAATGGAATTACAAGAACCTGATGTCGGGTTATCAAATCGCGATGACGATGCCCGAGAAGTTACAGCCGGGCCCGCTCGCTGGACGTATCAGTCTGTTCGCGCCGGTGTCGCTGTTCTTTTTCTTCTTTTTGATGCTGATCATTACTACGTTGCGCGGCATCGATTTGCACCCGATGAATTACTTCTTTCTCGCGGCCGCCTTCTTCTCTTTTCACCTGCTGCTCGCATATCTGGTGGACCATGTTTCGATTCACCTGGCGTTCGCCATCTGCTCGGCAGTTTCGATCTTCCTGGTGGTCTCGTATTTGCGGCTGGTGGTTGGTACCCGCTTCGCCACCCGCGAAGCGGCGCTGGCGCAATTCATCTACCTGGTGGCGTTTTCCTACGCCTTCTTTCTCAAGGGATTTACCGGACTCGCGATCACCGTTGGCTCGATCACTACGCTCTTTGTCGTAATGCAGGCCACCGGCAAAATTCGTTGGACCGAAAAGTTTGCGCCGCGCCGGATTGTCGAAGAGCTGCCGCCGCCGCCAACACCGGCGACGGTTCAGCCGAGCTAGTCGGAATATGAAGAGCTACGATGTCGTCATAGTCGGCGCGGGTCTGGCCGGTCTGCAACTTTCCCGGTTGTTAGCGGAAAGAAGGCTCCGCGTCTTGCTGATTGATCGTAAGACCTCGTTGACGCAGGCGGTGCACACGACCGGCATCTTCGTCCGGCGCACGCTCGAAGACTTTGCGTTGCCGGAAGATTGTCTCGGCCCCGTCGTGCGCGACGTCGCGCTCTATTCGCCGGGCCGGCGAAAACTTGAACTGCAAAGTGCGCATGCAGAGTTTCGCGTCGGCCGCATGGAATTGTTGTACGAACGGTTTCTGGATAATGCCATCAGCGCCGGAGCTGAGTGGATGCCGGAAACCCTGTTTGTCGAATGCTCCCACGTGAATAATCGTTCGCTGCTGAAGTTGAAACAGTCAGGCTCGCCAGTGTACGTCGCCACTCGTTACCTGGTGGGGGCGGACGGCGCTAATTCGCGTGTGGCGCGGGCACTCGACCTCGATGAAAATCGCGAATGGATCGTGGGTTTGGAAGAGGTCGTCGAGAAGGTGCCGCTGGATGGGCCGCCGCGATTTCATTGCTTCCTCGACCCGCGTTTGGCCCCCGGCTATCTCGCCTGGGCCGTTCATGACGGCGAGCAGGTCCATGTGGGCGTCGGTGGTTATGCGGCGCGATTCGATCCGGCTGAGGCGCTGACACAATTCCGCGGCAGCCTCGATCGAATTCTCGATTTCAGTGATGCGAAAGTCATTGCCCGGCGCGGTGGCCGGATTCCTGTCGGCGGTGTCCTGCGCCGGATCGCGAATTCGCAGGGACTGCTATTGGGTGACGCCGCCGGCGCGGTTTCGCCGCTGACTGCGGGCGGTCTGGATCCCTGTTTGCGGCTTTCAAAGTATGCCGCAGAGGTTATCGACGAATACTTGAAAACCGGCACGCCGGAAGTGCTCTCGGCTTATTCGGGCGACTTGTTCAGGGCGCGATTCGTTTCGCGGTTATGGATGCGACGCATGCTTAATAAGATTCAATCGCCGCAGTTGTTGGAGGCAGGCTGCGGCTTGATGAGGTTACCGCTCTTAAAGTCTTTTGCGCACCACGTATTCTTCGGCCGTGGATCTTTCCCGGACTTCACTCTAGATCCACGGCGTCGGAATTCTTATGCGGACAATCCGGCCACAACGACAGCCTGACACAACTTCTGATGACGGCCGTCTGATTTAAGCGGCATGCCTGAACTTCGTTTCAGCTGCTTCGCTCCGTGCTTGCGCGCTTCGCGGAATTGGACCAGTGAGCGAGTTCGGGGCATCAAGGTTTGCCCCATCATCGACACCGACACCAAGCCGATCAACCAACTCACCGCCCAGCCAACCTGCCAGCCCGGCCAGCGCGAAGCCTGCAAATGAGAGCGTCAACGCGGCCGCCGTCGGCACATAAGAATTGATACCGGCGGCACCGTAACGCAGATACCAGCTGCCGACGAACAACAGCAGCACTATCGCGTTGCCGATTCCATGCAACGCGCCGATGCGTTTGGCGCGAGTGCCCGACGGAATCGCCAGGAAGTCGATCAGTCCGAATGGCGCAGCCAACACGGCCCCGATGATTCCGCCAACCGTCATCCAGTAAGAGACCACGACCATCGTCGGGTTCCCCCAAATTAGATAGACAATGTCGAAGATAACGGCGGTTGAAAGCAATCCAAACGGAAATGGAATCAGCATCTGATGAATGGGATGACCAAGCGATTTGACTCTGCTTTCCATAACTACCTCCCTCTGGTTTGAAGCAAAGACTAGATTCACAAAGACCATGCCATTCGAAGCATTAGAAATCGCCATAACCCAATCCGGATTGGGGTGAAGGAGTCGTTGTTCTGTATCGGATTACTTCTGAATCTGGGCAGTCTTGTTGGAATTCCAGACAGTTCGCTGAAAAACAGCAAGCGCCCTTTAGAGTCTCAGAAGCGCTTCATGAGCGTGAACCGAATTCCGCGAGGCGAGCCGGGCGAAATGTTGTTGTTGCCGTCGGCGTTAAGATAGTGCGTCCGATTAAAAATGTTTTCGGCGTTGGCCTGAAGTTTCCAGTTTTCTGAGAATGGAAAATAGATGGCCACGTCGATTCTCGTGTACGCCGGCAACGTCACCGTGTTGTCGATTGCGGCAAACATGTCGGCGCGATGTATCACGCCCACGCCGACTGCGAGCCGTTCAACGATCTGATACTTGTTCCACATCGAGAAGGTGTTGCGCGGCACCAGGGCAACTTGCGCACCCGCTCGCGCCGCCGCGGTAGCACTTCTGATAAAGGCATTCTGATGTGCATAGCCACCAGTGACGCTCCATGAACGCGTGATATTTCCGCTGACGCCGGCTTCGAGACCGTTTGTGCGTTGGCTGCCGGTCTGCAGAATTCGCGTCGGATCATTCGGATCGGTTGCGCGCGTATTCGTCCGATCCTGCCGGTAAGCGGCAGCCGTGAACGTCAGGTTGCTCCGGGCATCCCACTTCGCACCGGCTTCGTAATTGGTGAATTGCTCAGGCTTCACCTGTTGAGTCACAGACGTGAGCGAGGAAAACTGGTCGCCGGAACTCGGCAAATATGAAACGCCGTAGCTACCGTAAAGCGAAAGCGACATCAGTGGCTTCGCGACTATGCCGAGACGCGGCGACACCAAACGGTCTATACGGCGCAGATTTTCTCCCGTGCGGTTGTTGTGGAACTGTAAATCGAAATAGTCGAATCGCAGTCCGGCGAGCAACTGGACGCGGGGCGACAACGCGATTTGGTCCTGGGCCAGGCCCGCCGAGAGATTCGTCCTGATGTGATTGTCCGCGTCGGTCGCGCTTTGTCGAAAGACAACCGGTATCGAGGTTACCGGGTTGTCATACGGAACCTGAATCGACGAACTGACATTATTAAAGAACCCGGTATTTCGCAGATTGTCCGTGAGTTGCCGGCCCACTTCGACGCCTGCGAGCAAATTGTGCTTAATCTTTCCGGTGGAAACCAAGTAGTTGAAATCGGTTTGATTGAACAGATTCTGTCGCTTCGTCGCGTTGTTGTAAGCCGTCAGCGCCACCAGTGTCCGCGCAGAATTAACCGCGCCGGGCACATAATTCTGATATCCCCGATCGTAATCACCGAACATCGTCCGGCTCGTAATAGTCAGACGGCCCCGCTGATGTTGCAGAGTTCCACTCAGCCGATTGACGCCGGCCCTGACGTGACTGTCGTCTGGATTGCCAAAGTACGTTTCGATCGGCATGTCCGCGGGCTTTCCTTGAAACGAGGGGAGGCCGCGATCGGCGCGGCGCCCATCATGAAAGTATTCGTAGCTGATCGCGACGCGAGTGTTCACGTTCGGAGTGAAACTGAACATCGGATTGATTCCGTAACGCTCGAGATTCACAAACCGTCGAAAGCTGCCAGAGTTTTCGTAGACGCCGTCAATGCGCAGCGCCAGCGTTTGTCCCAGAGGTTGATCGAAATCGCCGGTTACACGACGGGCGCGAAAAGATCCGCCCTCAAATCCTAATTCGCGAATCTTTGAAAAGCCGGCTTCCCTGGCGACGCGATTGACGACGCCGCCACCACCCCCGCGACCGAAGCTCATGGCGTTCGGGCCCTTCAGCACCTCCACGCGCTCGAGGTTGTAGAGATCACGATAGTACTGAACATCATCTCGCAGCCCGTTGAGAAAGAAATCAGCGCTGCTGCTGACGCCCCGGATCACCAACTGGTCCCGATTATTCTCACCCTGGTGTGAGGTGACGCCCGGTACATAATTGACGACATCAGCGATGCTCTTGAGCGACTGATCGGAAATCTGTTCCTGGCTCACGACGGCCACCGACTGCGGCACATCACGCAGGCTGGTGAAGGTGCGAGTGGCACTGCTCATGGCGTTTGCGCGATACCCAAACGTGTGCGTGCCGGTGATATTGACAACGGCGGTGGCTGCGGCGACGGGCATGACGATCTCAATTGAGCCGGCTTCGTGGGCAGCAATCGTCACTTCACGAGTGATTCGCTCGAAGCCGTCGGCCTCGACCTTCAATGTGTATTTACCCGGCGTCGGGTTGAAAACAAACTTTCCATCCGCGTCTGACTGGGTCGAGTGTCTGGTCGCGCCGGTGAGGGTAACCAGCGCTCCGTTTATCGCCGCATGGTTCTGGTCGACCACGACGCCGCGCCAGCTCGCGCGTTCAGCCGGCTGAGCCTGGGCCATCGTCGTGAGCCCGCCAATCAGAAAGATCAGGGCAAGTTGCCTAACGAGATATTCCCTTTGTCGCCGGTTTTCGCGGCATTGACCGATTCTGACAGTCATTTTCATAATTGGCACTATAGCCAGCGCGCGCGGATGAGGTCAAGCGGAATTTGATCTCACGGCGTGATCGTGGTCACCAGCCGCGCGCTGTGAACAACGGAATGGCGGAGGGGTCTGAAGTGTTAATATCGGGCGAGGATCGGAGCAAAACACTATGGCGACTTTGAAAGTTACTCGTGCAAAGGACGGGCGCGAACTCACCGTCAAGCAGTTTCTCGCGCTGAAACAACCGAAGGGCGACGTCACCGTCGATGTCGAAGGCGAACGCGTGTCGCTGACCAGCCTGGATCGAATCTATTGGCCGGGCGAGAAACTCACGAAATTCGATCTGCTCTGTTACTACCTTAAGATCAGTTCGTACATCATGCCGTTTCTTAAGGACCGGCCGGCAATCATGCAGCGATATCCGCGCGGCATTAAAGCACCGATGTTCTTTCAGCAGGACACGAGTACCGCGCCGTCATTCATCAAGACTGTGAAGCTAGTGAATCAGGAAGGGCGCGAAGTGAATTACTCAGTCTTCACGACGGTCGGCTCCCTGCTGCACTTCGTCAATCTGGGCACGATCGAGCAACATCCCTGGCATTCGACTTTGAAGCATTTGGATAAGCCCGATTACCTCATGCTGGATCTCGATCCCAAACAGGCCCCCTGGGCGAACGTTCTGAAAGTCGCGCTCACTTGTAAGCAGGTGCTCGACGAATTGGGCTTGCCGGCGTTTCCCAAGACGTCCGGCTCATCAGGCATTCACATTTACCTGCCTTTGAAACCGAAGCATGACTACCGCAAGGTGGCGGCGATAGCCGAAGGTCTGGCCGCAGAAGTTGCGCGACGTGTGCCGCAGATTGCCACCATTCAACGTGCGCTGGCCAAACGACAAAAGCAACAGGTCTATGTTGATGCACTGCAAAACGCGCGCGGCAAGACGATCGCTGCGGCTTTCAGTGCGCGCGCGCGCGATGGCGCCACCGTTTCGATGCCTTTGACGTGGAAGCAAATTGAGAAGGGCGTCAGGATTTCAGACTTTACCATCAAAAACTCAGTGGCCCTGCTCAAGAAGCAAGGCGATCCGTGGAAAGATTTTTTTGCTTCGCAGCAAACTTTGAAGCTGAGTTAAGCTTGCGCCGTTTCCTTCACTTCAGGATAAAAGGAACTTCCTTCAATCGACGGCGTGGTTAGCAAAACGTGGTCTCGTCCCGGGAGGGTCGCAAAATGAAAAATCTGTTCCGGCTTCTACTTCTGGTGGCGTTCTGTTTTTGGCCGGCGATCAGTTCGGCCCAGACGTTGCCCCAGAACCCTACGAACGATCCTTTGACCAATGAAGTCGCGGCGCTGCGACAGTCATTGCAAACTCTAAACAATCGGCTAAAGACAATCAGTGATGAGTTGTTCGCGCCTGACAAGAAGGCCCAGGACAGGTCCCTCGACAGTGTTAAGAAGGTCGCGACCGGTTTGGACCTGCTGGCGCACGCTGAAGAGCGCGCCGAGGTTTTGCGTAAGCAGCTGATCGAACTGATTGAAAAGGAAACTGCCTATAAAGTTCGCATGGGCCAATTTGATGAAGATATGAGACCGGAGAACATCGAGCGCGCGACGGTGGGCATGGGCGGCACGCGCACGGCGGAATTGCGCGACACGCGTCGCCGAGCTTTAGAGAATGAGAAGCGAGGGATCGAAAACCTTCTGAGTGTCACCACCCAAAGCCGCCTGCGGCTGGAAGAAGACGTGCGGCAAGCCGATCAGCTGGTGACCAGGTTGCGTCAGCGATTGTTTCCGTTGATTGAAAGAGAGATCGACAAAATCAATCCGCCTGATTGAAATCGAGCGTCAGGGACAATCAGGGCTGGGCCAACTTTCGTTTTCCTGCCAGCGCATCGTTATAGGCGCCGCCGGCCACCGGGCCAATCTTGATGGCCGCGTCGAACTCTTTCATCGCCTCGTCCCTTTGATCAAGGAAAGCAAGGATGCGACCCATTGATTCGTGGGCGCGCGACAAAAGGCCCTTGTCCGTCTCAGGACCGGCAGCCGCAACTGCGAGCCGGTAACTTGCCAGGGCACGATTGGCTCGCTGCGTCTGAAGGTCATCATCTGTCGTATCGCGGGCCCACAGACTCGCGGTTTGCCCCATGGTGAAGAGCAGCCGAACATCCCCCGGATAGTCCTGCAGCATGGCCCTCAGCGTTTTTTCCGCTTCTTCATAATTCCGAGTCTGCAAAAGCTTTTCGACGTCGCTGAGCTTATTCACCAGGGCGCTGTTTCGCGATAGATCCACGGCTTCACGGCCTTCAAAGGTGGGATCGATCAACCACGCCGAGTAACGCGGATGAGCTTTGCGCGCTTCGACAGCCCGAGTGCGCGCCGTCTCAGAATCTGCCAGCCGCTTACTTTCTTTTACGGCGTCAATGCCGATCAGCATATCAGCGAAGAAGTTGGCGATATCGAACCCGGAGCTTTGAAAGTCACGCAGCTGATCGGCAAAGAAGAAATCGAGCGCCGCGCCGTTTTCATATTCCTCCGCCAGGCGGGCGACGACTTCATCGGCGATTGCTGCGCGTCCCGATTCAGCTTGCGCGGCTATTGTTTTTTTCTCCGCATCGTCCTTCGACTGCTGCAGCCGCCGTCGCTGCCAGTTGGTCAACTCGGTCAGCCGGATGCTTTCATCGAAACGCGCCTCGGCTGCGGCAACTAAAGATCGCCCCACGATGATAAAGACGTCAGGCGATATGTTGGCGCCGGCCTTGGTGCGCAGATCGATCAACTGTTTCACTTGATCGCGTTGGGCGGTAATCTGCTTGTTGTACTTGCGCACCAGCGGATCGATTACGAATTGCAGAAACGCGTGCCGGATTTCCGGCGAAGTTGGATCGGTGCCTTCGGGGATAATGGCGTAATAGTCGTCGGCAATGATGCGAAAATTCACCGTGCCCGGCGCGGCCAGCAAATCAGGAACGATGAAGAAGTGGCGCTCATGCTCGCGCGTTGAATATACGATTGCGTCAGCCTTTTTCTTGTCAGGGCTCTTGACGCGAACGCGTTCAGTCGAGACAACAATTGGCCGCGTGTGCAGGTACGACAGGACTGCGCGGACCATATCGGCCGACTGCGGCCGCAGGCGATCGCCTTCAGCCTGATAAGCACGCATGTAAGAAACCAGCCGCTCATCCATTCCTGACTTGCGATAGAAGTCGCGCACCAGCGGCGCGAAGTCGAGTACCTCGAGCACGCCGCCCGGCAAATCGTCCGAACGCTCCGGCGCTTCCATTAGCGGCGGTTGACCAATTGCGTAAGCCAACGAAACGTAACGCGCTGCCTGATCCGCGGCCGTTGCCGGCGCCGGCAGTTTGTTGCGGTCGAAGAAAGTCTTCATGCGCTCGCGCAAACCGGGATCGAGCGACTCCAAATCTTTGTGGACGAGCTTACGAAATGCCGAAGGCTCTTTGCCCGCCGGAGTAGGATCGAAACCGGCCGCATCCAGAGCGGCCATGACGACGATCAGGCGCGCATCGGGCTGTATCTGGACCCCATAGTCGTTCAATTGAAACGGCGACGCGGCAGAAGGCGTCGGCGTAGGACGCGCAGATTGCGCTGAGACCAGGCCCGCACAGGTAAGTAGAACTGAAATTAGAATTGATGTTCGAAGCATGCGTGAAACGTCAGGTTAAGAATAAGGCGGCTGGCCGCGCGAACATGTTACAGCGACGAGCACGACCCCGCAAAATCGCGGTCAGGACGGGTATGATGAAGTTTCCCTGGGCCTGGATGCCAATTCAGAATTCCGCCTCAAGTCACGTCCGGAATCCAGAATTTCTGGCCGTTTGCCTCGACTGCTTTTAATCCCCGATCCGGCAGTTCGCGCTCGTCCAATCCCAGATAAGTGAAATGGGGCAGATCGCTCAAGACCGTCTGGAACCATCCTGCGGCGTACATGATTTCGCGCACGCGCGCATCGAAAAACTCATTGACATCGAAAGCCAGCATCGCCATGTGTTGCGATGTGCCCGGAGCAGCAATCGAGTACAGCACCGATTTCGAAAGGTCCTTACTGAAGAAGATTCCCTGGGTCTCAAGTTCGAGAACTTCGGCGACCTGTTTGTTGATCGGCAGCGTTTGCAATCGATCGACCTGGGACTTCGTCAATCTGCCGGCCTTCAGCCAATGATCCAACGCCGGCAGGAACCGCGAATTCCAGAGGCGCACAGTGTCCGCATAGCTGCGCCGCGCCGCCTCAGCTCCGTCGCGTGGTGTGATTTCGAGATCTTCCTGACGTGCAGTCTCACGCGCTCGCAACAAAGCAGCCATGGCTGCCGGCTGTAATTCGACTGTGGCATCTTCAATCTGCGCCGCCGTCCAACCGGCTGCGCGCTGAAATTGATCGACCTGCTCTTCGCTGGTGCAGACACAGACCGGGGGCGGCAGGATGTTTTTGGCGCCTATGAACATCGCTCCATAGTCGTGCAGGACGCGGCGCGCGACGACATCGTCATCGGGACAGATATCTGTGAGCGTCGTCCCCCGTTCAGCTAAGGCCGCGGTCAAAGCGCGATAATATGGCGATGCGAGATTCGGTTCGGGCATAAGGACGCAAGCATCATACGAATCAGTTCGCGTGCGATCAAAGCAGGAAAGCGGAATTAACAGAGAGAATTGAAGATTCGTTATACTTCAACCCATGAATGACGAGTTGGCCAGGCAAATCGCGGCAACGTACGAGAAGCACGGTTGGAAGGTGCGACGCATCATTGCAGCTGAGTTGACTCCACAACAGCAGGAGGCGATTGCGGAACGTTTTCCGGCAGTGCCCATCGCAAACAAGGAATTCGACGCGCTGTGGTTTGCGCGCGCGTCGCACGCCGGCCGCGAAGCCTGGGAACTGAGATTGGTCGCCGAACAGCCCTATGCGTTGTTCGAAGCTTTTGAAGCAGACGAAAGCGAAGAAGATCGGGAAGATGCGCGATGTGAAATGGAAAACAAGATGCGTGAATACGCTAAAGCGTGATTCACGCGAAGTGATTATCGCCCCGCGCTGCCCATCGTGACGGGAATCACCATCGGCTGGCCGTTTCGCAGCAGCTTGATTGAAACAACCGAACGCGGCACCGCTCGACGCACGCGGGTAAGGAACTCGTCGGGAGTCCTGATCGGAATCTTATCGAACTCTGTAATGATGTCCCCTTTTTGAATGCCGAAGAGATCGGCGGGACCATTGGGTTCGATGTAATTAATCTGTACGCCGAACGTTTTGCTTTCCGGACTATTGACGCGCTGCATTCTGTCTTTTTCGAACCCGAACATCCCCTTACCTTCAGGACGGCTGTCGAATTCATTCTGCAAACGATTGTACTCGTCGCGTGAGATAGTGCTCAGCTGAGTAGTATGACTGATGCCGTCGCGCAGAAAGATTACTTCGACCTGCTTGCCGGTTGGTATCTTCGTAAGCAAGTCGTTCATCTCACTCGATGTTCTCACCTTGATCCCATCGAAGCTGGTGATCACGTCTCCGCCAACCAATCCCGCCTTGTCGGCTGGTCCACCCGGTATGTCGGTGGTCCTAAAGGTCACTCCGTCGTCGGTCGTGGAGAAGCCATCAACGCCGACCCATGATAGTTTGGTAGTCGCGAACACTGGCGGCCGGACAATGCGACCCCCACCTTTGCGCGCCAGGCTCATCAGCCCGCCCATGCCAAAAATGAGGATAAGTGCAATCCACAGCCAGGTCGTGCCCTTCCAGCCCAAACGTCGCCGGCGGCCGGTGGGATTGACCGTGGTCATTGGCGCGTTGAATGTCGGGTAGAACGGAGTCGTCATCCCGCCTCTGTTCGGCGCCGTCGTTCCCGGCAAGCGCACAGTTTCCGTGTATTCAGCGGGACCTTCACCCAGGCGATTGCCACAGGCCCGGCAGAAGCGCATCTCTTTGGGCATCGGCGAGCCGCATTGCGCACAGAATTGTTCACCGGCACCGGGACTTCCGAAGTTTTGCTGAGGCTGCATGATTAAAATTGAGCGCCGGTCGAATCGACTGGCAGAAAAGTATACGCGGATATCGAATTACAGGTTGCGACTATTTCACGCCCGCAGCCGCCGCGGCTAACGGCCGCATTTTACGATCAGCCTGCGAGCGAGTATAGTCTTGGCAACCCGGACCAACTGCTATGGAAGTAACAAAAGCTCTGGCAGCGCTGCAGCCGCTGTACGGCAAAGGAAATATCGAAATCGTAACGGCAGAAGGAATTCGTGTGCGCGGAATTGTCCGCAGCATGAAGACCACTCAGGCCCTGTCAACTCCCAGCGTTAAGGTTGAGCGTGCTGACGGCGAGATCGTGAAAGTAGCCTTCACCTCCATCATCGAAATCATCAATCATAATCGGCCGGCACGCGACTCGTGACGCCGGTTCAACGTAATCGTCATGGCAAATTTCAGGGTGATTACTGCTCATCGCTCACTGCTAACCTAACTGCCTGCCATGTCGCTCGATTTCGCTGTTGATTATCGCTGCCCGCTGCGCGCCCGATATTCTGAGCAGCATCTGCGCGAATGGGGGCGACTGAGCCATCTTCATACCATCGTCACCACTGCCGATCAGAGCGCTCCCGGACCGGACAAGCTCGAGTGGATTGAAAAGTCTGCTTCCCAAATCGATCTGCTGCAAACTGAAACTGAAATTTGCGCCCGCTGTCCTGCCTGCCTGCCGTTCGAGGCGGCCGGCGAAGGCGAAGCCGTTGGCTGCCTCGGACGAGTGAACTATCCCATCGATGCAGAGTTCGAAAAGTTTCTCGCCAATCGAGTTCAACTTGTACTCGATACGATCGACCGTGAGGATTGGCCGCGGCTCATGCACATCATGGTCGATCCTGAATCGCCATTTGACGGCGAAGCCACCAAGGAACTCCGGCGCGTCACCACTGCCGATGGTTTGCGCTTCTTTGAAATGCGCCTGCCCATCCGCTTGTCACGCGCGGGCGCGCGGCTCACCACCGACCATGTCTTCGACCTGCTGGCGGGATTTCGATCTGAAGATTCTGCGCAAACAAGCTACGAGCGCGAGTTTCCATTCTCGGCCACCGGTGATTACTACGATTTTCTTGATCTGATAATGAGGAACGACCTCAGCCAATTGGAACGTGAGCGTCTCGTCTCGCGCAGCCGCAACTATCTACAATTTCTGCGTTTGCTGTCGGCAATTGAACGGGCTGAAGCTTTGAATGCGCGCGTGTTGGTTGATTGAAGTGTCAGAAGCCCGACCGTGAGGGAGGGCAACTTGCAGAAGAGTAGCCGCAGATGAACGCGGATTTACGCAGATATTGAGCTCCTTAGATCTGCGTCATCCGCGTTCATCCGCGGCTAATTGTTTTCGCAACCTGCCCTCCCTCACGGTCGGGCTTCTGACACCTAGACTTCTTTCCAAATCCGCCGCCACTTGGCGTTTCAATCCGCACCCGATCGCCGGCTTCCATTTGCCAGTTCCCTTTTGACGTCAACTTTTCTTTCTTGCCTTTGCCTCGAATCAGATACGTCCGGCCGCATTCACCATCCTCGCCGCCATTCAGTCCGTAAGGTGGATGCTTGCGGCGATCCGCGAGCAGGGCCATCCGCGCCGGCGTCAGCGTTTCGATTTCGCGAATCGTGCCGTCACCGCCTTTGTATTTCCCCTTGCCGCCTGAGCCCTGGCGCACGCGATATTCACGCACCCGCAGCGGGTAAGCATATTCGAGAGCTTCGGCAGGCGTGTTGAGGCTGTTCGTCATGTGGGTATGCGTCGAGTTCATTCCGTCCGCAGTCGGACGCGCGCCCATACCTCCGGCCACGGTTTCGTAATAAGAGAATTCCGACCCGGTGCGCGGATCGATGCCGCCAATCGTCAGGTTATTCATCGTGCCCTGGCTGGCTGCCGGAATGCGTCCGGGCACAGCCTGGGCCAGCGCTTTGAAAACCGTATCGACTACGCGCTGCGAAGTCTCGACGTTGCCGCCGGCGACGGACGCTGGATGCGCAGCGTTAACGACCGTTCCTTTGGGCGCGATCACTTCGATCGGCTCCATCAAACCGGCGCTCGCCGGAACGTCCGCAGCGACCAGGCAGCGAAAGCAATACGAGACGGCCGACACAGTAATTGCTTCGACAGCGTTCACCGCGCCGGCGACCTGCGGCGAACTGCCTTTGAAGTCCACGCGCGCGCGATCTCCCTTAATCGTGATGCGAACCTTGATCGAAATTTCTCGATCGCTGATGCCGTCGTCGTCCAGCACGTCCGCGGCTTCATAAGAGCCGTCCGGGATGGCGGAAATTGCGCGCTGCATCATCCGCGTCGAATAAGAGATTAGGTGTTGCGCGTATTCGTGAACTTCCTTTTGGCCCCGGCGTTGGACAATTTCGAGCAGACGCATCTCGCCGGTCTTGAGCGATCCAATCTGTGCCGCAAAGTCTGCGCGACGCTCGTCACTGCTGCGCACGTTGTTGAGGATCAGCTTCATCACATCGTCACAAAGCAGGCCGCCGCGAACGATACGCACCGGCGGAATCCGCACGCCTTCGCCATACACATCAGTGGCGAGACCCATTGAACCCGGAGTGGCGCCGCCGATGTCTGCGTGATGCGCGCGATTGGCCACGAAGAAGAGAGGCGGTTGGTTGTAGGGTTTAGGTTGCGGAGCTTTTCTTCCTGACCTCTGACTTCCGGCGTCTGACCTCTGTCTAAAAACTCCCATTACTAAAGTCACGTCCGGCAAATGCGTGCCGCCGGCGAATGGATCGTTCACGGCTACGACGTCGCCGGGCTCTATCGTAACTTCGTGCAAAGCGGCCGCGACGGCCATCGGCATCGAGCCGAGGTGCACCGGCATATGATCGCCCTGGGCAATCACCTGCCCCGACGCGTCGAACACTGCGCATGAGTAATCGCGACGCTCCTTGATGTTGGGCGAAAACGAAGTACGCCGCAGAGTCACACCCATCTCTTCCGCCACCGAAGTATAGAGCGCGCGGTAAATCTCGAGAGTTATCGGATCGAACTTCTTCATGATTGCTGCCGGCCGCGACTCCACGTTGCCGGCTCAACTAATAAATCTCCCTGCCGATTGATTACCGCCTGCGCGCCTTGCGGAATCAAGGTGGTGCCTGAATATTCCGTGACCACGCACGGAACCCTTAAGCGCACGCCGCCGGTCAACTCTGCTCGCCGGTAAACTGCCACGCGAATTTTCTTTCGTTCGAAATAGGCTTCGGCGAACTCCTGCGGCGCCGCGGTAATTCCTGATGATGAGATCCTGGGTTTCGGTACTTTTATTTGCTCGACGGAACCGCTTGAGCGCAGCCGGGCGCTGACGATTTCAACCATCTGCGTCGCTTGCGCATACCCATACCTCGCCTGATGCGCACGATGAAATGCATTCGCGATGTTCCCTTTCGTCTTTTTGATCTGAAGTTCGAATGATTGGCCCTTGTATCTGACAGCCAGCGAACGCTCATGCGCTTGTTTTCGAACGGGAAACCCTTCGTTGGTCAGAACCGCGCGGGCCTGGGTTTCCATTTCGCGAAATACTTTTTCCAGTTGCTGCTGTGACTTTCCGTTTGCTTCGAGCATCACGGTGCGGCTTTGTTCCTTGACCACATCAGCCGTCAAGACTCCGTTCGCCGAAAGTGCGCCCGGCGATGCCGGAACGAGCACGCGGGGAATGCGCAGAGCTCGCGCCAGGTCAACTGCATGTAAGCCGCCGGCGCCGCCGAAGGGAATCAGAGTGAAGTCGCGCGGGTCATGTCCGCGCTCAACTGAGACGTGACGCAGCGCGCGCTCCATGTTCGTAGTCACAACATCCAGAAGGCCTTGCGCTGCTTCGACGCGGGTCACTTTGCGTTTTGCCGCCCGGCTCATGTCTGCCGCCAGTTGGCCGAAGGCTTGATGCGCGCGATCTTTATCGAGTTTGAATTCACCACCCAACAGCGTGGCTCCGGGAAAATGGCCAAGCACCACATGAGCGTCGGTCACGGTCGGCAGAAGCGATCGGCCGTAACAGGCCGGGCCCGGATCGGCGCCGGCCGATTCAGGGCCGACCCGCAGCGAGCCGCCTTCGTCAATTCGCGCAATCGATCCACCACCGGCGCCCACGGTGTGAATGTCCATCATGGGAATCGCGACTGGGACACCCGCGACTATTGATTCATTTGTCAGCCGCATCCCTTCGCGATCGCAGAGCGCCACGTCCGTCGAGGTGCCGCCCATATCGAACGTGACGATGTTTTCATAACCGGCTACCTGAGCGACGCGCAACGCGCCGACAATTCCGCCGGCAGGCCCGGACAGTATCGTGCGCACGGGCTCGTCCGCCGCAACTCGCGCCGAGATGCTGCCACCCGATGATTGCATGACCTGCAATTTGATCCCTGATACGTGAGACTTTAGGTTGATTCTTTCGAGCCGATTCAGATAGCGACCCATCAATGGCTGAAGATAGGCGTTAACGACGACCGTCGAGGTGCGTTCGTATTCGCGATACTCCGGCAGAATGTCGTGAGAAACCGAAACGGGCCGGCCCAGTTTCCTGAGCGCAGCCGCGATTCTTGATTCGTGGTCGGCATGGACGAACGAAAACAGCAGCGAGACGGCAATCGATTCGCAGTTGCTTTTTCGAATTATGTTAACCAGCTTTTTTAGATCGGCATCGCGCAGCGGCTCGACAACCTCCCCCGACGCAACGACGCGCTCGTTAATTCCAAATCTCATTTCGCTCGCCACGAGCGGCGGCGGCTTGAGCGCGTCGAGGTTGTAGAGTTCCGGCCGGGCCTGGCGCCCAATTTCAATTACGTCTTCAAATCCCCTGGTGGTCACCAGAGCAGTGCGCGCGCCGCGCCGTTGCAACAACGCGTTCGTCCCTACGGTTGTGCCATGAATGATTTCTATAACTAACGGACCAGCGATTTCGTCTGCGATTCTCAGCAGTCCGGTGGCGATGGCGCGGGAAGGATCGTCGGGAGTCGAAGCCACCTTGAAGATGCGCAACTCGCGGCCATGCTGATAGACAAAATCAGTAAACGTTCCGCCGGTGTCGATACCGACGCGGACGGTTTTTGCGGAATTACCTTTGACACTGCGTTTGCGCACAAGGGTTTTGGAAAGCAGCATGCAGCGCAAACTGCCAATTGCGTCGAACCGCTCCTGGTCACTACGAGATCGCAAATTAACAATTTGCGCTACAGCGGCAGCCACTATAGACACTGCCGAAAACGTTGACAAGAAAGCGCTGATGCAACTATATAAGCGCCGCAGTTAACAGCCTGGATTCGGAGTAGCAAATGAAAACTTTATCCCGACATCGAAGTGTGCTGGCGCTGGCATTGCTCGCCGGCATCGTACTTGGTTGCAAAACGACAACGACCTCGACGTCATCGAGCTCCAACGCGAACAGCAAAGAAGAAACATCGAAGAACACCAACGGCAACACCAACTCGAACAACAGGGCTACCAGCGCCCCGGCGCCGGACATCGCGGGCAAATACAACATCACCGGCACAAACCCGGAAGGCGGCGCATACAAAGGCACGCTCGAAGTGATCACGCACGGCGACGTCTATCAATTTCGCTGGAATGCCGGCACGCAGTACGACGGCGTGGGCGTGCAAAACGGAAGCATCGTCGCGGTCGCTTATGCAAACGGATCAGACGGGAAAGGCTGCGGCGTCGTCGACTATGACATTGCCGTTGACGGATCGTTGAACGGTAAGTGGGGTTACTGGGGCCTCAACGATGCGGGAAGTGAATCGGCCACGCGCACGAGCGGTTCCGGTCTGGCGGGTGAATACGACGCGACGGGAAAGAACCCGAACGGCAAACAATATCAGGCCCATCTGATCGTCGAACCGGCCGGCAATCTCTATCGCTTTGCCTGGAGCAATGACACCGACGGCATCGGCATCAAGCGCGGCGATAACGTTGCGGTGGGTATCGGCGGACGTCGCTGCGGCTTCGTTACCTATCAGGTCCAGGCGGATGGATCGCTCGACGGAATCTGGGGCGGCGGCGGGAGCGATAAGACGGGGACTGAGAAGGCGGTGAAGCAATGATGTGTGGCACACATTTGGAAAAGAATTGAAAATTGAAAAGTGAAAAATAGAAATTGCAAATTTCGCTTCGAGAACGATTATGACATCGGAGGAATTGGCAGAGAGACTTATCGACTTTGCGGCTAGAGTAGGCAAAGTAGTTGACGCGTTGCCCGACACGCGAATGGGTCGACATGTTGGTGGGCAACTTGTACGTAGCGGCACATCGCCCGCACCGAACTACGAAGAGGCTTGTGCCGCTGAGAGCCGCGCAGACTTTGCACATAAACTAAGTATCTGCTTAAAGGAATTGCGGGAGTCGCGGTGTTGGATTCGACTGATCATCAAGACCGATATGTTGCCCGAGCACCGCATGGGCGAACTCTTAGACGAATGCAATCAACTGTGCAATATCATCGGACGGTCAGTCGTAACTACGAAGGAGAAAAAGAAACGGGCCGTCAGTAGCACCTAGATATTTCGCAAGGGCGGTTTCAGAATTTTCAATTTAGACTTTTCAATTTTCATTTTTCACTGCTCCTCTTTACTTCTGCCCAGCTCCTCGTCTCGCTCGATCTGCGCGCTGCATCCAGCACCAGCTGTGTCCGATGTCCATCTTCAAACGTCGCTGCTCCTGCGACGGTCGTTCGACCTGCGAGCAGCGCCGCCACGACCTTCTGCGAAAAGACGGTAAAGCCGCGGGCCCAGCCATTGTCGCTCATGCCGGACGCAAGCTCACCGCGATCGACTTCAACTTTTCTCCAGGCGCCATCGCCGACGTTTGATTGCCAGAGCTCCCCGTCGCTTTCGACTTTCAAGCCGCCTCGTTCGCCGAAGATTTCAAAGCGATGCAGTGGCGGACCTGCTTCGACCATCGAGATCGAAACGTTACCGGTCGCGCCTTCAGTCAACTGTGAGTCACTGAACCGCAGCAGTAGATTGGTTTCGTCATCGCTCGTCACCGGGCGCAACCTGCCTTCATGATCCTTTCGCTCGCGCACGTGGGTGGCGAGATGGCAAGTCACTTCATCAATTTCAGACGAAAGCATCCAGCGAAAGCCGTCCACGATATGCGAGCCAATCGCTCCCAGCGCGCCGCCGCCTTGCTTCTCATCTGACCACCAATTCCAGGGCCGGTTTGGATCGGCCCGCGAATCTGATCGAAAGAGCACACTCGCATGCTTGATCTTCCCAAGCTCGCCGCTTTGAACCAGCTCGCGCATCTTTAACCGGCCCGGCAAAAACCGGAGCTCGTGATCGATTAGCGCCAGAGACTTTCGCTCTCGGGCACGATCAGCCATGCGACGTGTTTCGTCCGCGTCCATCGCCATCGGCTTTTCGCACAGCACCGCTTTGCCGTTGTCGAGAGCGGCCAAAGCCATCTCGCAATGAGTGATGACCGGTGTCACGATGCTGACTAAATCAACGTCATCGCGGGCCACGAGTGACTGCCAATCACTTTCGACATGAGGAATGCCGAACTCACGCGCTACTTCCTCAGCGTGGTCACGCCGAGCGCTGGCAATCGCGGTGATCCGCGCATTCCGGCAATTCAGAAAACCGGGAATCTGCGTTGTCTGCGCAAACCCGGCGCCAATTATTCCTATACGAATTTCATTGCTCATGATTTCAAACGCATCAATTCAGCGATAACGAATCCTCGTTGAGAACTATCGTGATTGAGACCGTTGGGCCTGGAAAGTCCCGAAAACAAGATCGAGCAAAGGAGTGGTAACGCCGAAGCGCAGTCCCGGGGTCTTATAGTGATGCAGCAAGTGATAGTGCCGCAAATACCTTAACGGCCAGGAGCGGCTATGCCTGTGGTGACATTGAAAATGAACCCACTTGTAACTGAAGAAACCGGTCGCCAGTCCAATGAAAAGCCAGGATGCCGACATCCACGAACCCGTCGCTATCCACGCCAACAGCCAATAGGCAACGCCGATTGGCATGCCTAGAATCAGGCTGGACGAAATCCCGTTTTGCGCCGTTGCGTTTTCGTGATGTGCGACGTGTGCGTGATAGAGGAACTTTCGACCTAAACGTGACCGCGCGTCATAGTGAAAGATGAATCTGTGCATTACGTATTCGAACAGACTCCAACTGACCAATCCAATAGTGAGTAGCGGAGCGACCATCCACGAGAAAGATCCTGCCCAGGCGACCACAGTGCCCAGGCCGAGCACCACTGCAGTATAGAAATAGAAGGGAGTGAACCGCTTTCGCGTCGCGACTGACACAATCAACTCCGCTCAAGACTGACCATCAGGAAATCCGCTTTTGAATAGGACAACCGGCGACAGGTTATGTTACAGGAGATCCGAGTTTCGAAGCCGAAGAGTAAGATGATATGGCCGTCCTGATCAAGCGTTTCCCAACTTTTGGCGATCCGGCCCACATTGTACTTAACATAGGGATCGAACATTACCGTCTGTTGATTGCATCCGCGCGAGGCAGCATACATAATGCGCCGGTCTCTCCTCTGCGCGTCAGCCCGGCCTGAATCCTGGCGATAACATCTGGGTAATACAAAGAATGCTGATCGTAATTCAACTGTAGCGCATGGACACCTCCCTAACTCTACCTGCGGTTTTGTGCGTCCTGGGAGTGGCCCAGGCCCTGCTGCTGGTTCTCGCCCTGCTCACAATAAAAAGAGGTAACCTGACCGCGAACAGAATTCTGGCGGCATTTTCCTTCTCAGTGTCTGTCAGTATGAGCGCCACCATTCTCAGCAATTTGCACTACTTTCAGATCTATCCTCATCTGAGCCGGATTAATCACCCTTTTGATTTTCTCGGCGGCCCCCTGCTCTATCTTTATGTCAGAGCACTGACTGATCGAAGTTTTGTTTTTAGAAAGAAGACGCTGCTGCATTTCCTGCCGGCCGCTTTGGTTGTCCTCTATTTGCTTCCGTTCTATATCCAAAGTTCGGAATATAAGCATTCCCAACTGCCCACTAAGAACTGGTATTACACCAGGTCGGCGCTGGTGATCACGCAGGTTTTTGTTTATCTCATCTTCACCCTCATATTGCTCGTGCGTTATTCGAGCAGGGTCAAAACTCAGAGCACGTCAAGCGAACGATCAATTCTCTTTCAGGTGCGGTTTCTGGTGGCGTCGTTCGTGGGGCTTTGGATACTGGGGTTGATCCGTTACGGCATCGATCTACGCTATTCCTCTCCCGATCATCTAAGTCAGACGGTTTGGATTCTGCCGCTGGCCGTAACCGCAATTTTTTACGCGCTGGCGTATTTTGGTCTGAGGAAACCCGAAGTCCTGACCGGCCCGGAACAGGTTCCGCGCGAGAAGAAATATGAACGATCGACATTGACGCCGGAACGGTCTCAGAAATATCTGCGCCGGCTGCAGGAGGCGATGGAGATCGAAAAGGTCTACACCGACGGGAGTCTTACGCTGCAAAAGCTGGCGGCAAAACTTTCTATTCCGGCGCAGCATCTTTCCCAGGTGGTGAATGAGCAGCTCAATCAGAATATTCTGGACTTCATCAACACCCACCGGGTCGAAGAAGCCAAGCGAAGATTAGCCGACCCGGCCCGAAAGCACATTTCGATTCTGGCCATTGCCGAAGAAGTGGGCTTCAACTCGAAGTCTTCATTCAATTCGGTTTTCAAGAAACACGCCAACATCACTCCGTCAGAATTCCGCAAAAGCGCACCCAACGGTCAGCCCGAGAAATAATCTGCGTTAACCGTTCGTGTCAGAACCGCGAGCGGTAGCGACCGGGTCAGGAAGTCCCGCTGGTTTCCAAAGGGTTCCTCGTGACCCGGTCGCTACCGCTCGCGGTTCTGACAGGCTTCCAACCAAAAATATGAGCCGGAAACGTCCAGAACCTTATATCTGGACGTCAAGAACTAAGTACACGGACGACTTCCCTATGACTTCGCGCTACTAATGCTCGGCGAACAGGCGAGCAACTTGATTGAGCAATCAGAACCCGATCAGTTTATCGCCAGTTGGATCAGCTTAAATTCTCTCCTCTTGGTTTAAGTGAACTTCATAAAACAATTCACGAGGAGAAACTCATGTTGAGAAAAGTCCTATCTGCGATGCCCCTGCTCTTTCTCGCTCTAGTGCCGGCCACGGCGCAGGAGGTTCCGAAAGTCGAAGTCTTCGGCGGCTACTCATGGTCGGGCGGGAATTTCCATGGCTGGAATGCATCAGCGACCGGAAACATAAACAAGCGTTTTGGAATTGTGGCTGACTTTAGCGGGCACTATGGCAGCGAGCTGGGAATTGTTCGAGTCAACCAGCATGCACATTCATTTCTCTTCGGGCCGCGGATCGCCTTTCGCGGGAAACGGCTGACACCTTTCGTCTACGGCGTGTTCGGGGCCACAAGGTTCGCGGAAAGCGCGGTCATCTCTGGCCAACACCTTTCGCACGTCAGCAATGGGTTCAGCCTCGCGGTCGGAGGTGGACTGGACGTGAAGGTAAATGAACAGATTGCCATCCGCACCTTCCAGCTCGATTACTTCCGTCCGATCGTTAATGACGAACCGAACAATCGAGGAAGGCTCGCGTTTGGCGTCGTGGTGCGCTTAGGCAAAAAGTAGCCGTCTCACAATCAACGGGAGAAGCATCATGATAACTATCCGCTCAATCCAATTCTCGCAGCTTTGCTTAAAAAGCCTCCGGCTTTGCCGGCTGATGTGCGGAAGGCCTTTGGCCTTCCGGCAAACTCTCATCTTCGATTTGGGCTACGCCCAATTTGTGGGGGCAGAGCCTCAGGATTCATTGCGGTCCGAAACGGAAGCGCAGAGCTCTTCCCCACATCGGACGGCAAGCCGCTGGTGCGAATCACTTTTTAAGCTCGTCGTCCTTTTGATCATTGTGTGTATGCCGTTGGCTGCTTTCGCTCAGCAGGGCACCGACGACCGGCAGCGTCTCGATCAATTCCAACAGTCGCTTGATTCGCTGCGGCGGCAATATGCCATTCCCGGTCTCTCGGCGGCTATTGTCAGCAACGGCCGGATCATTTGGGAGAAAGGTTTTGGTTTCCAGGACGTCGAAAATCAGATTCCGGCGACACCTGATACGCCCTATCGAACCGCATCGATCACCAAAACGTTTGCCTCGATGTTGCTGATGAAATGCGTCGAGAATGGTCGCCTCAATCTGGACACTCCGATCAGAAACTACACCTCGGGCATTTCCGATTCGCGCGTCACCGTGCGCCACCTCTTTACGCACACGTCGCAGAGTTCGCCGCCCGGAGAGAGTTATCTATACAGCGGCGATCGCTACAACTTTCTTACTCCCGTAGTCGACTCCTGTTCCGGAAAATCTTTTCGTGAAGCTTTGGCGAAAGACATTCTCGACCGGCTCGCAATGTGGGATTCGGTGCCGGGCCAGGATATGGAGTTTCCTTCGGCCCAGACCGAAAGCTTATTCACGCCCGAAACCCTGCAACGCTACCAGCGCGTGATCCAACGTCTCGCGAAGCCTTACCTGATCGATAATTTCGGCCGGCCGATCCTTTCCGCTTATCCGCCAAAGAGCATCTCTGCCGCCGCCGGTTTGATCTCGACCGTGCGCGATCTGGCCCGCTATGACGCCGCGATTGATCAGCACATTCTGCTCGCGGCCCAGACGCAACAGCAGGCCTGGACCAACCATGTCAATTCCAAAGGTCAGAAGCTGCCCTATGGTCTCGGCTGGTTCGTGCAGATGTATGGCGGCGAGCGGCTCATCTGGCACTACGGCCAATGGGACACCTTCTCCGGATTATTTCTCAAAGTGCCGGGTCGAAACGTTACTTTGATCCTGCTGGCGAACAGCGGCCGTTTAAGCTCGCCCTTCAACTCTCTGGGCGCCGGTAATGTAACTGGTTCGCCGTTCGCCAGTCTGTTTCTCCAGTTGCTGGGTGACCCGGACGCATTTCGCGGTAACCCGATCGATTTAGACACCTTTCTGGTGCGACAACATTATCTTGACTTTCTGAATCGCGAACCCGATCCAGCCGGCCTTGAGTTCTGGGTCAACAACATCGCGGCTTGTGGCGTTGACGAAGGTTGCCGCGAAGTCAAACGAATCAATACTTCGGCTGCCTACTTTCTTTCGATTGAGTGTCAGGAAACCGGATATCTGGCGGAACGGCTTTACAAAGTCGCTTTCGGCGATGCGGCAGGCACATCCACGCTCGGCGGCTCTCACCAGATCGCCGTGCCGATAATCGGGTTCAGTGAATACCTCGCCGATACTCAAGCGATCGGCCAGGATGTGATTGTGGGTAAGGCCGAATGGTCAACGGTCCTGGAGAGCAACAAACAAAAGTTCATTTCGCAATTCGTCGATCGGGCGCGCTTCCTCAATGCTTTTCCCGCGAACATGACGCCGGCGGCCTTTGTCGATACTTTGAATTCCAACAGCGGCGGATCTTTATCTCAAACGGAACGCGATCGACTCGTCAACGAGCTCGCGTCAGGAATCAAAAACCGGGCGCAGGTGTTGCGAGCAGTCGCTGAGGACCAGGAGCTGGCCCAAGCCGAGCTGTCACGGGCTCTCGTCCTGATGCAATACTTTGGTTACCTGCGCAGAAACCCAAACGACCTTCCCGACGCGGACTACACCGGCTATGACTTCTGGCTCAACAAGCTGAATCAGTTCCACGGTGACTATGTGGGAGCAGAAATGGTTAAGGCCTTTCTGAACGCACCCGAGTACCAGGCGAGGTTCCGATAAAACTTTCTTCCGCCTTGTGCGTTCTGCGTAATTCTGTGGTGCCCCCGCAGGGATTCGAACCCCGAACCAACAGATTATGAGTCTGCTGCTCTAACCGTTGAGCTACAGGGGCACTGTTTCAGTCGTTTGGCCTGAGGTCGCTCATTGTACCGAGGCCTACACAAAACTTGAAATGGCCGCTGTGATCTTACGGCTCCTGCCGTAACCCCACCTTGACAGTATTTAATTCAAACGCTTAGAGTTGGCGCTTCCCGTTTCAGAAGTCATCGAGGCGGCAATGCAACGCCCTATCGCGGCGGCAGAGTAACGCCTATCAAGTAAACCGCAATTGAAGGTTAGTCTGGAGGACTATACATGAGAGCTGTGTTCAAAGGTTTTCGTTTTCCCCTGGCTGTAGTCATGGCAGCGTCGCTGTTGATAGCCCTAACACCGAAACGGCTCGCCCCAACGGCGCTTGCACAACAGTCAGGTGGAGTCTCTCCGGATGGTGTCCCAAATATTGCGCCAGGCTCAGCTTATCGATTGACATCGCTCATCTCAGATATTCCCGGATTCGCGCCGGTGCAGGATCCGCTGCTGGTCAATCCGTGGGGCATTACCGTGCGAGGCACCAGCCCGTTTTGGGCCGCAAACAACGGGACCAGCACGACGCAATTAATTAAAGGTGACGTAAGCGGCGCGCCGGTAGTACTAAACGCCAGCCCGCAGACAGTCAACATCCCCGGCGGATTACCAACGGGCGTAGTGGCAAATTCAACTTCGGACTTTCAAATCACGCCGCCGGGAGGTGGCGCTCTCGCCGCGTCGAACTTCATCTTTGATTCCATCACGGGAAACATCACGGCCTGGAACGGCGCGCAGGGAACTACAGCGAAGAACGTCGTGGCGATGCCGGGGCATGTCTGGACCGGTCTCGCGATTGGCGTGAACGGCGGCGGCAATCGTCTGTATGCCGCTGACTTCGCTAACAATCATATCGATGTTTTCAACGGCACGTTCACCGCCACGACGGTTTCGGGAGGATTCATCGATGCCACCATCCCTGCCGGCTTTGCCCCTTTCAATATTCAGAACATCGGCGGCTCGCTCTACATCGCTTACGCCAAGGTTGGCCCGGACGGGCGCGATCAGGAAGGCGTCGGCAACGGCTTTGTCCGCAAGTTCAATACTGATGGCGTGCGTGACTTAACCTTTGCGATCAATAACGGCGCGCTCAATTCGCCCTGGGGTATGACCATTGCGCCCGCGAGTTTCGGTATCTTCGGCAGTGCGCTACTGGTTGGTAATTTCGGCGATGGCAATCCTTCAATTCATGCTTATAACCCCTCGACCGGCGCTTTCCTCGGCACCCTTCAGGACGAAAGCGGCAACGGCATCGTGATTGACGAGCTGTGGGCCCTGCAGTTTGGTAACGGCGGCAGCGGCGGCGACGCGAATACGCTTTACTTCACTGCCGGAACCGGCGAAGAAGAGCACGGTTTGTTTGGCAAGCTCAATCCAACGACGGCGACGGCGACATCGCTGATTCAGTTTGGTTCGACGAATTTCTTTACCGATGAGGCCGGCGGACATGTCGACGTTACCGTGATCCGCCAGGGCAACAGTTCAAATACCGCCTCGGTCAGCTTCAATACATTCGATCAATCCGCAGCCGGGCATGCCAGCCAGAAATCCGATTACGAAATTTCTCTCGGCAAAGTCACTTTCAATCCGGGAGAGACCTTTAAGACTTTTCGGATTCTGATCGTGGACGACAATTTCGTGGAAGGCGACGAGACGATCGATTTAGCGCTCTCGAACCCTTCAGGAGCGGGACTGGGTCTGGGCACTCCGAACATCGCCACGGTGACGATTCTGGACAATGACGTTTCGGCGTCAACGAACAACCCGATCGACGGCGCGCAGTTTTTCGTCAAGCAACACTATCTCGACTTTCTTAATCGCGAGCCCGACAGCGCGGGATTGAACTTCTGGACCAACCAGATTACTTCCTGCGGAGCAGATGCGAATTGCATTGCCGTTAAGCGCATCAACGTCAGCGCCGCGTTCTTCTTGTCCCAGGAATTTCAGAACACCGGAATCCTGGCGTACCTGGCGAACAAGGCGGCTTTTGGATCGTCTGCTTCCGGCAGTCCGGCGCCGGTTCTTTACGGGCAGTTCGAGAAGGATCTGCAAATACTGCAGACGAACCTGGTGTTCGGATCGCCGACTTTCGACACGCAACTTGACGCGAACAAGACCGCGTATTTTGCCGAGTTTCTGAATCGTCCGGAGTTTAAGGATCAATATCCGTCGTCCCTGACCAACGCCCAGTTTGTCGATAAGCTCTTGACGAACGCGGGCATTACGCCGAGTCAGGTAAGACTGTTCGTCACGAATCTTACGAACTCGCAGGAAGTTCCACCCACGGTACCAACTACCTCAACGGGCGGCGCCAGGCCAGCTTCGTCAGGTGTCGCACGCTTCCGCCTGAACACGGCGCAAACGGCAATGACGATGACGGCGACCATCAGCAACATTGACGTCAATGGCTCGCAGACCGCGGACACGAACGACAATCTGATTGCGGCCCATATTCACGCCGGAGCTTCAGTCGCCCCCGGAGTCAATGGCCCAGTCGTATGGGGCTTCTTTGGAACTCCCTTCAATGACAATAACCCGAACGATACAACCGTCACGCCCACGTCGGGTGGAGTCGGCGGAACGTTTACCGGTAAGTGGGACGCGCCCGAAGGCAACGGCACGACGCTGGCCGCGCAATTGTCGAACCTGCGCCAGGGTCGCGCCTACGTCAACTTCCATACGACCCAGTTCGGCGGCGGCGAGATTCGCGGCAACTTCCCGGCTGAAGATGCTTTTCGCAATTCGCTGGTGGCCGGTTTGGACGCGGCGACTCTGACCCGCGCGCAGGTGTTGCGTCAGGTTGCAGAGAACGAAGAGTTCATGTCGAACGAATTCAACGGTGCATTCGTCACCATGGAATACTTCGGATACCTGCGTCGCGATCCCGACACTGCCGGATTCAACTTCTGGCTGAACAAGTTGAATTCTTTCAATGGCAACTTTATTCAGGCCGAAATGGTGAAGGCTTTCATCGCGGCATCTGAATACCGTCAACGCTTCGGCGCCAGCTAGTTGGGCGAAGAATTAAAGGCGAGGGCCGGGAAGTGAAACTCCTGGCCCTCTTGCATTACCAGCTTTATCGGCAGACATGATTTCGTAAACTTTTCCGGCTGGAATTTGCTTGACACCACCGCAAGGCCCGAAATAGAGTGAGCCAGTTTATCCAGCGTCGTGAGGTTTTATCTTAAGACTTAATCCCTTTCAGTCTTCCCCCAAACTAGTTTTCCCGCTTGCGGCATTATCAAAGTTCGTTTCCAGGAGGAAAGAGAATGTTAGGCAATCTCTTCAAATATCGAACCTCAATTCTTGGGGCTCTGATCGTAGTCTTCGTTTCAGTCGCGGCCCTGTGGCCCGCGGCTCTCGGCAGGCATGTCCGGGCGCAGCAACAATCGACTGAGATCATTCCAAACATTCCGGTGATTGCACCGGGCTCAGCCTACCGACAGACGAATTTCATCTCGGATTCGCCGGGGGTTGCCTTTGTTCTGGATCCGCTGCTGGTTAACCCTTGGGGCATTTCGATGACGGGCAGCAGTCCCTTTTGGGTCGCCAACAACGGGACCAGCACGACTCAGCTGATCCGAGGCGATGTGCCGTCCGGCTCGCCCGTCGTGCTCAACGCGAGCCCGCAGACCGTAACCATTCCTGGCGGCCTGCCGACGGGAACAGTGTCGAACCCGGTCGCGACCGAATTCGTTCTTCCCGGTGCTTGCGCGAGCGCGCCATGCGGAGCGAATTTCCTTTTCGCCTCCATCACGGGCAACATCTCCGGTTGGGACCCGAATGCCCCGGTCGCTGGCTCGACCACGGCTGTTATCGCGGCCAGTCAACCCGGCCACGTTTACACCGGGCTCGCTTATGCCAACAACGGCTCGGGCAACTTTATCTACGCGGCCGACTTCGCCAACGGCGCAATTGACGTCTACAACAGCTCGTTTGCTTTGCAGCCCTCGGCCAGTTTCCCCTTCGCCGATCCGACCATCCCGACGACGGTGGGAAATACCTTCCATGCATATAACATTCAGGCTATTGGTGGCTCGCTGTATGTCGCCTACGCGAAGGTTGGCACGGGCGGACTTCCTGCATCCGGAGTTGGGAACGGCTTCGTGCGTCGCTTCAACGCCAATGGCGTACGCGATCTGACCTTCGGCATCAACAACGGGGCGCTCAATTCGCCCTGGGGAATTACCCTCGCCCCGGCAAGTTTCGGCATCTTCGGCGGCGCGCTCCTGGTCGGCAACTTCGGCGAGGGCAACCCTTCGATACACGCTTACAACCCGACGACCGGCGCCTTTCTCGGCACCTTACAGGATGAGAGCGGCAACGGCATTGTGATCGATGAGCTATGGGCGCTGGCTTTCGGCAACGGCGGTTCGGGCGGCGACGTGAATACGCTCTACTTCTCCGCCGGCATCGGCCAAGAGGAGCACGGTCTCTTCGGTAAGCTACAACCAACCACGGCTTCGGCAACCTCTCTGATTCAATTCTCTACCGACGCTTTTGTCATCGGCGAAGGCAGCGGCCACATTGACATCAGCGTCATTCGTGCCGGCGATGCTTCCGGTAGTGCGACCGTCAATTTCAGTACGTTCGACCAGTCGCAAACCGATCATGCTTCGCAGAAAAGCGATTTTGAAATCGCGATCAGCAAGCTTACGTTCAACCCCGGTGATACCGTTAAGACTGTCCGCGTCCTGATCGTCAACGATACCTTTGACGAGAACAATGAGACGGTGAATCTGGTGCTCTCTAATGTCACCGGCGCCGGCGCGGGGCTGGGAAATCCCAGCGTGGCCACACTGACCATCAACGATAACGACACCGGAGCGCCGGCTACTAATGTTGTTGACGACTCAACATTCTTTGTGCGCCAACACTATCTCGACTTTCTCAACCGTGAACCGGATGCTTCTGGTCTGGCTTTCTGGGTCAATGAGATTGAGTCCTGCGGCGCAGATGCCAACTGCCGCGCGGTCAAGCGCGTCAACGTGAGCGGCGCTTTCTTCCTGTCCAACGAATTCCAGAATACCGGCCTGGTTGCCTACCTGACCCACCGCGCAGCTTTCGGTTCCTCGGCGTCGGGATCGCCGGCACCGGTTTTGTACGGCAACTTTGAGCGTGACACTCAGGCCCTGCAGAAGGATTACGTCTTCGGCCAGGCGGGCGCTGACGCCCAGCTGGAGGCAAACAAAGTAGCGTTCTTTAATGACTTTGTGACGCGGCCGGAGTTTGTGACTGCCTATCCATCGACGCTGACTAATGATCAGTATGTCGATAACTTGCTGATCAGTGCGGGAATGTCACCGAGCAATTTCATCGTGAATCTGACTAACTCGCAGGAAGTTCCACCAACCGTTCCCACTACGACGGGAGGCGTGCGCCGGCCGTCGTCTTTCGGTACGGCCACCTTCAACATGAATGCGGCGCAGACCCAGATGACGTTTACGGCGACGATTTCCAACATTGACGTCAACAGCGCGCAAACAGCGGACACTAACGACAACCTCGCTGCCGCGCACATTCACGCCGGCGCTACCGTGGCGCCGGGAGTCAATGGCCCAGTCGTTTGGGGATTCTTCGGCGCACCATTCAATGACACCACGCCGCCCGATGCGACGGTCACGCCCACCGTCGGTGGAGTCGGCGGGACGTTCACGGGCAAGTGGGATGCGCCTGAAGGTAACGGCACAACCTTCGCCGCACAGTTGGCCAACCTGAAGACCGGTCATGCCTATATCAATTTCCACACTACGCAATTCGGTGGTGGGGAAATCCGTGGGAACTTCCCTGAGATGCAGGCCTTCCGCGATTCATTGGTAGCTGGCCTGAACGGCGCCACGCTGACACGCGCGCAGGTCTTGCGGCAGATTGCCGAAGTGCAGTTCCTGAGAGATCGCGAACTCAACGCAGCCTTCGTGTTCATGGAATACGCCGGCTACCTGCGGCGCGATCCGGACACCTCAGGCTACAACTTCTGGTTCCGGAAGCTGAACGAGTTCGGCGGCAACTTTATTCAGGCCGAGATGGTCAAGGCGTTTATCTCGTCGAGCGAGTATCGCCAGCGGTTTGGCCCAAGCTAGGTTCGGATAAACCAAGCCGGTAACAACCAAGGGCCAGGGGCAATCGCTTCTGGCCCTTTTACTTTACGGCGTTGCAACTTCGTGGACCGCGGGCATCCTTGCCCGCAAAGTGTGCGGAGCACGCTCACGCCGTTTCTGCTGAGAGACTGATGCGGGCAAGGATGCCCGCGCTCCATCCCATCCCTTCACCTTTAGCTCTTCGCGTGCTTTCTGCTACATTTCATCGCATGAGTCCGGCCCTGCGCGTCGCGAACGTGTCCAAGCAATATCGCACTTATGCGCGGCCCGGCGATCGTCTAAAAGAATCGCTCACGCGCGGCCGTCTGCGCCGTCATAAAGAGTTCTGGGCGCTGCACGACGCCTCATTCGAACTGGAAAAGGGCGAGATCGTCGGCATCATCGGCCCCAATGGTTGCGGTAAGTCGACGCTCCTGCAAATCATCGCGGGAACTCTGGAACCATCCCAGGGAGAGGTCTGGCACCAGGGGCGTATCTCGGCGCTGCTCGAGCTCGGCGCAGGTTTCGATCCGGAATTCACCGGCGTGGAAAATGTTTACATGAATGCGTCACTACTTGGATTTTCGCGACGCGAAACCGACGCGCTCTTCCCCAACATCGAACGCTTCGCTGAAATCGGAGACTTTCTTTATCAGCCGGTCAAAACTTATTCGAGCGGCATGTACGTGCGGCTGGCTTTCGCCATTGCCGCCAGCGTCGAACCTGACATTCTGATCATCGATGAAGCACTGGCCGTCGGTGATGCGGTCTTTCAACATCGCTGCCTGAGACGTATCAAAGAGCTGCATGAGCGCGGCACGACGGTGTTGTTTGTTTCGCATGACGCGGCCGCGGTTCGCGCGTTGTGCTCGCGCGCTCTGCTGATGAACCAGGGGCGAATCATATCTGACGGCCCGCCGGTTGAAGTGCTCAATCACTATCAGGAAATCGTGATGGAACGCGAGCGCGCCTACGAGGCCGAATCGGATAAGTCGCCGGCATCTTCAGTCGCCGCCGAAACGTTCGAGCCGCTTTCGTTTACGTATCGTCACGGTAATCAAATGGCTGAAATCGTCGCCGCCGAACTGTCAGATGCAACCGGACGCCGCGCGGAAATAATCGAGACCGGTTCGTCGCTGACAATGAAAGTCGCGGCTCGATTCAAAGCAGACATCGACAATCCGGTAATAGGTTTCCTCATCCGAAATCGTCATGGCATCAGCGCCTACGGGACTAATACTTACGAGCACAAGCTGGAACTGGGAAGCGTGCGGCGCGGTGAGATCATCGAAGTGACCTTCGCCTTTGACTGCTGGCTGGGGATCGACAACTATTCAATCTCCTGCGCCGTCCATAGTCACGAAGGAGAGGCATATGATTGGCTCGACGGCGTGCGATTTTTCCGCATCACCAGCTTGCGCTTAACCGAAGGCATCGCAAATCTAAACGCCAGCGCGAGCGCGAGGCGCTTATCGGCGAGCGCCGGCAACTCGCAGACGTCCCAGCTTGCGGACGCGATATCAGTTTAGTTATGGACGTAGAGGCAATTCTTAAAGAGATCAGAAATCGAGTCGTCTCGGACGCGCATACCAACGAAGCGTCGACCGCGACGGAGGCGTCTGTGAATGGTTCGGCGCTCCAGTCAAGCCAGACTGAATCGCTGGCGCGAGCGTCTGCGCATCTCAACGTCACCGGGCGTTCATGGGATCGCCTGCCGCCAATCTTCAGTAATCGTCAGGGCTTGCCGGCGCGCATAGAGCTTTGGATCAAAACCAGGAGCAAATCCTTAACGCGCTGGTTTACCTGGGAGCAGGTCAACTTTAATCGCGCGGTGAACGACGCGCTCTGTGACGTAGTCGAGATCCTCAAAGCTGAAGCGCACGAACTGGCTTCAATGCGCGCGCAACTGACGCAGGAGATGCGTCGAGAGTTCTTAACCCTGAGGTCCGCCGGTGATGAGCACGTGCGCCATCTCGATGAGATAAGAACTCGCGCGGATCAAGCTGAAGCGACCCTGACGCACCTGCAGCAAATCATCACTAACGTGTCCCATGAAAATCGCAGCGCTCAGGGCAAACTGGCCGAGCAATATCTGAGCACGCAAGATGAACTGACGAGTCTCAGGGCTCAACATGCGAGCCTCGAGAGCGAACATTCAAAACTCGCCAATCAGGTCATCGAACTTGCCGGTCAACTGCGCGAAGAAGATCGGCAAATTAAGTCAGAACAGAATATCGAAATCGATCGGCGGCTGACGGCGTTGGCGGCGGATCTGAAAGAAGAGCAGCGAGTCTGTTTCCGCCAGGTGTCTTTGGAAAGCAGCGAAGCTGCGGTGCTCGAAGATCGCGCGCGGCGCGCGCTGATACAGCGGCTGGAGCAACTGGAAGCGCAATTGAAGACTCCGCGCGATTGATGAAGTATGTCGAATGCTGACGACAATTTGTACGCGCGCGCCGGAGTTCCGGATGTCCGCGACTTTTATCGGACGAAGTTTGTTTCCGATGAAGTATTGGACGCGCGCTATTTTAAACCGCTCGACCGGTTTGATATCCGCTTTGCGCGCACCATGTGGATTTACGACAACGTGCGCGCCAACTCGAGCGTCCTCGATCTCGGGTGCGGCGCGGGCATGCTGGCGATATTGAAACGTAAAGGCGTGACGCTCACCGGCGTTGACTTGTCGGCAGAGTGTGCTTTGGCAGCTCACCGCAACGGTTATGACTTTACGGCCACAACGCGCCTGTCGGATCTGCCTTTTCCTGATCACAGTTTTGATTACGTGGTGAGTCTCGACGTGCTCGGCCACATCGGCTTTGATGAAAAGAACGCCGTGCTCGCCGAGATTAAGCGTGTGCTGCGCGATGACGGAGTCACGATGCACGGCGTTGAATGCACGGATCGGGCGGCGCAAAAGAGTTACGACGAGATGACGCCGGAAGAGTTGCACCACTTTGTAGAGATCGACGGTCACGTGGGACTCGAGGAAGAGCAGGAACATGGCAAACGCTTCCTCCAGTTCTTCAAGCACGTAGCCTGGGAACCGCGCTATACGCTCAACTTGAGCAGCGAAGAATTTCTCAAGCAGGCCGACAAGTACGGCTTGAACTTTGAAGAGGATTTTCTCGAATACCTGCGCGGCCTGTCATTCAAAGAAAGGCGCGCCTTTGATATGGCGATGGGTTATGTGTTTGGGAAGATTTCGGATCTCAATCTGTCCCTGCCGAAAAGCGGCCTTTACGTTTTCCTGAAAGCGTCAAATGTTCCGCTGGGAAGCTTCTATAACGAACATCGCGATCGTCACGCGCTTTACGCGGATGACGAAGCCGTGGCCGGCGCCGTTTGTATCGATCGCAGCAGCGCCGTGGTCTTTGACGATGGCTGGTACGAACCCAATGTGCTGCCGCCGGTCGCGCGTTGGATGGCCGAACGTGCGTGCGTTCGCTTTGCGGCCAGGGACCTATCGGCGATCAGTCTTGATCTGACCACCCACATGCCCGATGTTCGCGAACGGCCGCTGGCGCTCGACTTCGTTTTGAACGGCGAAACCTTAAGCACCTTCCAGATCTTTCGTGGCGGCTGGCTCCATCTGGATCTGTTTGTGCCCGATACTCTGGCCATGAAAGCCGCCGGCAAGTATGCCTTCGAGATTCGCGCCGGCCGCACCTGGCAACCACGTCCGTCAAATGCAGAGGACCGCGACGATCGTGAGATCTCAATCGCCGTTTGCAACCTCGAGGTAAAGACCGCAGCACTCGAATGAAACTCGCTTACTTCAGTCCGCTTTCACCCCAACGTTCAGGCATCGCTGATTACAGTGAAGAGCTGCTGCCTTACCTGGCCCAGGCGGCAGAGATCACTCTCTTCATCGATGGCTTCGAGGTTACGAATTCCGAAGTGACTTCGCGTTTCGAGATCTGCGATTACCGCAAACAGCCGGAGGCGCTCAACCAACTGGATTCCTGCGACGCGATTCTCTATCACATGGGAAATGATCATCGTTATCACACGGGCATCTTTGAAACGATGATTAAGTACCCTGGGATTGTGGTGCTGCATGACTTCGCGCTGCATGATTTCTTTTTCAATCTGGCCCAGACGCGTAAGGACCTGCGCTTGTATCTTGACGAGGTCGGCCGGTGTTACGGCGAGACGGTTAAGCGCGCGGCGAGCGATGCCCTGGCCGCCGGCGCCACACCGCGCATCGCTGCCAACCCGGTGAAGTTTCCGCTTAATGATCGAATCGTCAGAGCGGCGAAAGGCGTTATCGTCCATTCGAATTGGAGCCGGCAAAGAGTGCGTGCAACTGCTCCCGGCGCGCTGCTCGAAGTAATTCCGCATCACATCGTGGCCGAGTCTTTCGCCACCGAACCAACGCTGCAAGCGACCGCCGATGGGCCGGTGCGTCTCGCTTCGTTCGGCCTGATCACGCCGAACAAGGGCATCGCCCGGGCCTTGCGCGCACTGTCGGCCTTGCGTGAGCGGCATCAATTCAAGTACACGCTGGTCGGCGAAACCAATCCTTACTTTGACGTTCGTGCTTTGATCAATGAGCTCGGATTGGAAGATCGGGTCGAGATCACCGGGCACGTTGAACTCGCAGAATTTCAGCGCCGCATCTCGGAAACCGACATCGCCATCAATCTGCGCGAATCGATCATCGGCGAAACCTCCGGCAGTCTGTGCCGAATCATGGCTGCCTCGGTGCCGGCAATCGTGGCTAATGCCGGTTGGTTCGGCGAACTGCCGAACGATACGGTCGTCAAATTGGACATGCAGTACAAGACGGACGAACTGCTGCAGGCTTACCTGGAAGCTTTGATCATCGATGAAGAGCTGCGCCGGGAAATCGGGAGAAACGCGCGCCGTCATGTCCTCGCTCACAACGACATTTGCCAAAGCGCAGAACGTTATCTCGCATTCATTGCGCGCGTCGCCGGGCAACAAAGTGATGAGTATCTGGTCGATAAACTGGCGTCGGAAATCAGCGCGCTCCGCATCGACGCCGATCGAAGCGCGCAGGCGGTGACCCAGATCGCGGCCGACATTTCGCCACTCATCGTGAGACCCGGACCTTTGACGACAATCGATGAGAGCGCACGGGCCCTGCCAAAGTTATTCGAGAATGGTTCAGCCAGAACGAATGGACACGAGAACGGGCGGCTGCGAAAGCTTGACGGTGTCGACTACAAGCAGGCAGCGATCGATTATGTAAGCAGGCTCGATTCCGAGCGCCGCCATTACCTCCTCACCAAACCTTTTTACAATCTGGCGAACAAACCGCCGAAGCACTCCGGCGAAGGCATGGACGCCGAAACGTTTCGCCATTTCTGTGACTTCGCGAACATCGCTGTCGCGCTTTCATTGCCTGCGGGCAGCACGATTCTCGATGTTGGGTGCGGCTCTGGTTGGTTGAGCGAGTATTTTGCGCGCCTGGGTTACGTGGTCAAGGGCATCGACATCAGCCCGGAATTGATTCAAATGTCGCGCGATCGTGTTGCGCGCGTTCCCTACGATGTCGATCACGAAACAAATCCGCGTTGCGATTTCGAAGTTCACGATATCGAAAGCGCGCCGGTCGGCGGACAGTTCGACGGTGTGATCTGTTATGACTCGCTGCATCATTTCGAAGACGAACGCGCCGTCATCGCCCATCTCGCCGCGGCAACCAAATATGGCGGCTCGCTCTTTATCCTCGAAGGCGATCGACCGCCGGTGGGTTCGGCCACCGAAGAAGAATTGATCGGCGTCATGGAGCGGTTCGGGACCCTGGAATCGCCTTTTAGTCGCGACTATCTGGCGCGGCTGCTTGATGAACACGGGTTCGCCGTCGTGGGCGACTACGTCAGCGTGAATGGATTGTTCGAGCGCAACTCGATGGAAGGCGATCGCCTGCGCGTGCGTCCGCCCGAGGTGAATTATCTTTTATGTAAGAAGGTTGTGCGTGAGCAGGGCCGGCCCGCGTCGTCGGTGCCGGACAGTCGTAACCCGGGAATCCTGCGAGCTGAATTCAACATTCTGAAAGCGTTGCCGGATCGGATCGCGCCGGGCGAGACACTTTCGTTTCCGATTTCGATTGAGAATTGCGGAGACACGCTTTGGCTAACGAACGCTTCACCGCATGCCGGAATTGTAATGCCCGCAGTGCGCGTCTTTGATCAGGAAGGATTGCTGGTGACTGAGTTTCACGGTGAGCCTTTGTTACCGCATGCGGTCGCGCCCGGTGAAACGGTGCGCATTAAGATTGAATACAAGGCGCCGCACCGCGCGGGAACCTATCGCTTGAAAGTTGATCTGGTGGATCAGCAGGTTGCCTGGTTCGAGCAGAACGGATCAGAGCCGCTCTGGCTTGAGTTCAAAGTGGCGGCCGCCTAATCCTGGGAGCGCGGGCGCCCCCGCCCGCTCCGCCGTCTAGAGGTTGCAGGCGAGACGCCCGCGCTCCCAGCCTCAAACATCTATCTGAATAGATCAATAACGGGTTGGGTGAGCTTTTCAACCACGTGCTCCCAGGACAGATTCATCGCCAGAACTTTCTCGCGCCCGCGTTCGCCCATTTCCTGCGCGCGTTTTCGATCGAGAAATAATTGGTCGATTGCAGCGGCCACTTCGTCAGGGGTTGGATCGACAATCAACCCTTCGCGCCCGTGTTCGACGAACTCCGTTGCACCGCCACCGTCGCGCGCGGCAATCAGCGGCTTGCCCGCATACATCGCTTCCAGCGAAACGTAACCGTAATCCTCATCCCACGGCAGATAACAAACGGCCAACGCGTCGCGATAAAGCCTTATGATTTCTTCTTCTGAGACAAAGCCGCGCATCTCGACTCGTTCACGAATATTTCGATCGCTCTCGATCAAAGAATTGTATTTGGCGAGATGACGGCCGCCGCCGGCGAGCACGATTCTGGCATCTGACTTCAGATAACGGGCCGCTTCAATCAGGACATCCTGCCGCTTCTGAGGCTCCAGCCGGCTGGGATAAAAAACGTAATCGCCCGGGGCGCCCGGCGAGAGCAGTTCGGCGCGCGGCGGCGGATGATAGAGCGGCTCACTCTGAATATTATTGAAGCGCAGCATCCGCGCCGCCACGTTCTGGGAATTTGCGTAAACTTTTATGGCCTGCGGAATGAATCGTTCATCAGCATGCTTCACGAACATTCGCGTACTCGTGCCGTCGTCGTAACCGCTGAGATCGTCATAGTCCGTGCCGGCCATGTCATAAGCCGATCGGTACTGGTGAATCACCCATAAAACTTTGCGCGGATGCTCTACCAGATAAGCCGGAAACTTCATCCCAATGACCATGTCGACCGGCTTGCCATTGGCTTCGGTGACGTCCAGCATGCGCCAGGCGACGGCACTACGAATGATTTCACGGGGCGGATACCATTTGAACGGCAGCGCCACGACGTCTGCTTCGTGGCCGGCGGCAACCAGCGCCTGCCTGAGATTTGCGACGTGCACTTCAGCGCCGCCGGCAACGAACGGAACCTGTGACGTGCAGATCAGAATGTTCATGAGAAGTGCACCAGGAAGTCAGTACCATCCGCGTCAGCGGATGGGATAAAGAGGCACCACACATTTTCACTCACGCCCCTGATCCCATCCGCTTACGCGGATGGTACTGACCTCTATTCGCGGACCGCAACGATCGTCGAACGCGTCTCTAAACGATCGCCTTGTTCATATCGATACTGCCCCTCGGTAATTCCGGCAATCGTGAATCCGAGCATCTTCAGTATCTCCCGGTACGCGCCGACCGAGTAACGCCACCAGGTAAAATCGTAATGAGGATTATCGGCGGTCGGCTCCAGACGCGCGATACGTTCTTCAGTTTCGAGGACCGGGGTCACGATCACCAATGTTTCTTTCGTCAGCCGCGCGATTGAAGCCAGGGCGGTAATCTGATCGTTCAAATGTTCCAGCACCGCGGCCACGATTGAGACATCGAATTGTCCCAGCGCCGCCGGCAGATGAAAGATATCGCCGTAGAAAACTTCGGCGTTTGATTTCAGCAGCCGATGACAGAGCCAGTATGCATTCTTCCACCGTTCAACTTCGCGCGCGTGATCGACAACGAATTGTTCATGATCCTGGTAGTAAGGCTTGTCCTTGAACGGAATGAACATTTGCTGCCGCGCATCGCCCATGTCAAATGACAGCACCCGCGCAGCCCCCAGGCGCTCGGCTTCGAAGCTGAGGAAACCGGTGGCCGTGCCAAAGTCCAGCACGGATTTTCCGGCGACCGAAACACCTCCGACGTAATCGTCAAAGCGTCCACGCAAATCCCATTGCCCCCGCACAACGCCGAGCTCAGGCAGTTCCATCGTGTGATAGAAAAAGCATTCGTCGACTGAGCCGACAAATCGCGGCGCCGCGAGCAGTGTCGGTGGTTCTGAAGTTTCGTACGTCATCATGGTACAGATTGTGATGAGGTCAGTACCGTCCGCGTGAGCGGATGGAATAACGCGTTACTCAAAAAGCGAGGGGCTTGCTTATTCCATTCGCTTACGCGAATGGTACTGCCCCCCCTGAAGTTTGTATTTGCGATCGATCATCAGCGCCAGTGCTCCGAGCATAACAATCGCGAACGACGAAATTGCCGCGCCCAGAAAAACGGACTTGGGGCGATAGACAAACTCGACTCGGTGGTCGCCCGCCGGCAACGCCGCGCCGCGCAAGTTGTAATCGACGCGCAGCGTTTCGACAAACCGGCCGTCCACATAGACGCGCCATCCGGGATAATGATTCTCGCTCAGAACCAGAATCGACGGCGCATCTGACCTGGTATTGAGTTCGATTCGATTGGGTTCGTAACGAACGATTTGCGCCAAGCCGCTGCCCGCGGGAGATGCTCCGGCCGTCGGCCCCTCGAGCAATGCAGTCGTCGCCGGATCCCATTTCATCCCGTCGGCAAATCTGCCGGTCCGAATTACTTCCAGCATTGCCGCTTGATCGAGCACGCGCGTTTGCGACGCTAACCACGCTCGCGGCATTGCGGTTTCGTTTTCATAGACCTCGACGTAGGGCGTCTGGGTCAGCCGCTTCCAGCGACTCGACGCCGCGGCGGGCTCGTTCGGTTTGTGATCGACGCTGAACATGTCTCGCGTGAGAGCGTACGTTTTATCTTCGCGGTTATCACGCAGGGAAACTCGGAACACGGTGACGCCAAGGTCCGGCCAACCAGGATCAGGCTTGAGCAAAATCTCGCCGCCGGTAATTTTCGCCCGCTCCGGCAACGCGAGAGCGGTGACGTAAGTGTGCGCGTCGTAAGTGGCTTGCGCATCGCTCACCTGGTAACTGTTGGCCACCACGGCGCGGTCGTGACGAATTCGCGCCCGAATGTCCGGCCGATCGTAGGACCACTCTGACGTGTCCACGCCCGCTCGCAATTGCAAGTCTGAAGTGTGGCCATCAGCAAAGCGCACGCGCAACACGGCGACGGGGGTATTGTTCGGAACATTCTCTGACCATGAGAGCTGCGTGACCAACGCCAGCGCATCAATCTCGATCGGCGGCACCGAAAAACTCAACTGCTTATCTTTCGACAAACTGGAAATTCCCAGGTCGTTTGCTGCGAACCGGTAATCGCCGTACGGCTGTTCGGGCTTGGCAAAGACGCCGGCCGGTGTGTCGCTGCTGCTCTGCTTGCGCATCGAGATTAGATAACGAACATTGGCCAAATCAATTTCACGACTGCCGCTGCGCAGGCTGGCGTCAGGATCGGTTAGCTCGCCCCAAACTTTCATGCGACCGGCCAATTGACTGTAACGCTCTAAGCCGAACCCGTCGTAGCCCGCGGCGTTCTGAATGCCGTGCATCATATAAATGTCGGGTTGCGTCCACAAAACCCAGTCTGGCGAATGCGAAACCGAAGGCGGCACCGGCGCGACAGTCGGATCAAACTGATGTGGCGCGGTCAGTATTCTGAATGAAGAGCGTTCCGCCGGTGCAATCTGGTTGAGCATCTGGACGATATCAGGCTCGTGAAAATATTCGTCGCCGCTGCGCGGACTGCCGACGAACCAGCCACTCGACTGTCCCCAAAGCGCGAGGTCGATTAACAGTACGCCGAGCATCAAGGCAGTTGCGCCACGCCGGGCGCGGGTGAAACGCCAGACGGCATAAGCACTCATCGCAGCTACCAACACCGGAATGAATAATTCCGGCGCGCGGAGAAAAGTTGTCGGAACTGCACGCGCCAGATGAAATTCTGTCGGTCTCAGAATCGTCACCGCGATGACGGTGAACACAAAAACTGCGGCGACGACAAATACGGTGACGAGCCGCAGCTGCGAAGACGATCTCTTCGCGCGCAACACCGTGAAGCCACGACCGGCGAGCACCGCCAAAGCAAAATCGACTTCCATCAGATGTCGGGCCGGGACGCGAAACAGGTTGAGCAGCGGAACGTAGTAAATCAGTTTGTAAATATAAAGCGGCGCAAATCCTCCAAAGGCCAGCAGCAAACAGATCAGGCCAACGGCAGCCCAGAATTTCGTGCGGACGTCAGGCTTAAACAGCAATGCAATCAACGCCAAGATTATCGTGATCACACCGACGTACCCGGCCATCTCGGCATAGAACGGCGGACCGACATAAGGCGCGCGAAACAAACGGCCGTCGCCGCCACCCATCACGTAAGGCGCGACGAACGCCAGGATGAAACGTTTGGGCATGGAGAATGACGTGAAGAATTCGTAAGTCGCGGCTGAGCGTTCGCTGCGCCGCAATAACTCGTAAGTCGGCAGGATTTGAATTGCGGCGAGCAGTAAGCCGGTCGCGATGAAAGCAAAGGCCGCCAGGTAACGCCGGCGCAATTCACGATTCGCGATGAACATCACCACCACGTACGCCGACACCAGCAGCAAAGAATTCACGAACGCCTGTTGATGGCCGGCGAAGAATTGAACGGCCAGCAATCCGGAGATCAGCGCGCCGTTTCTGACAAGGCCTTTGTCGGCGTAGCGTTCCACTGACCAGAGCACCCAGGGCAAAAGCACTGCCGTCTGCACGATGTTGATGTGGCTGATTTGACCGATCGCCGCGCCGCCGAATTGCCACGCGAGAGCTGTGATGACCGCGCCGGCGACTGACACCGCGGACCGTCGCGCGTACAAATAAGCGCCCAACCCGGCGACCATGTAGGTCGCGATCACCATCAAGTTCGTCGCCGTGGCCGCGGAAAATGTCAGGAAAAACCAGTTGAGCGGATAGAAAATCCCAACCTGGGCCGTCGCCAGCAGCGGCATGCCGCTGAAGATGTAAGGGTCCCACAACGGCAGATGTCCGGAACGAATAATCTGCGCGGCAGCCACGCGAAAGGGAACGTTCTGCAGCAAACCGTCATCGGGGCACAGCACCCTGTGCTGCAGCAACGCAGGCAGAAAATAAATCAGGGGCGCCGCCGTCGCGCTCACTGCCGCAACATAATTCTTTTTAATTCTGAAACGCGGATTGAGAGAGCGTGTCATTGAATCAGGAGAGCTGTTGATTGTCTGAAGTGATGCGGACGGATATTAACATCGCTGTAGCGCAAATTGTTAATTTGCGACTCTTTGTTCTTCATCGAAATCAAATCGCAAGTTTGCAACTTGCGCTACCGGGCCGGCGGCAAAGAGTTGTATTCCGACGATTCGAGGAACGCGCGACTGATGGCCCGATAGTCACGCCAGCGATCGAGCCGTTCGCGCCAGAAAACCAGCCCGCGCAAATCTGTGTCCGGCGGATCGTCAGGGTTCCGGCGCAGATAACCAAAAAAATGCATCAGCACATAGGCAGTGTTGTATTCACGCGCGGCGAAATCTTTGTCGGCAACGACCTGTGACAGCGCCGATGTCCTTTTGAGTTGGCCAGTGTCCAGCGCATGAAGTAGTTCCTGCCGCTCTTCAGCCGACCAATCAAGCCCGGCGTTCCGGATCAGATCGTCAATGAATTCTGCGTTGGGCCTCTGGCCATAGATGTTGGCGAACCCACTCGTGCTGATCCAGTTCGTGAGCAACTGCTCCTGGTTTGTTTGCAGTTGTGCTTCCCAGCCGCGTTCACCGGGACTGACACCACGGACGAGGTCCGACATTGCCGTCATGAATTCGTCGCGGCGCGCCAACCTGCCGAACGATGCTTTAATTAAACGATAGAGAAAGAAACTGGTGCGCGGAAATTCCGCTAGCAGCGCATCGGGATCGCGATTCAGCCGCGAACTCAAATCGCGTGGCCCGGGAAGATTTGCAGCGCCGGAATAGGAAGACGGTTCGAGCGCGTGCGTGTCATAAATGATGACGTTCGGGCTCTGGTACACACGCCGGCAATTCTGATCGAAGAAGGACGTGTTCGCCTTCAACTCGCGTTCCTTATCGCCGACGAAGATGTAGTCAATACCGTAATATCGAATAAGGTCGAGCGCGTCGTCGGCGCCGGCATAAATACGCCGCACGTCTGCTTCGCGGCCCCGAAAGTCGTAGCCATGACTAGCCAACCAGGCGGTGGGGCCGCGCACAACTGAACGTCCCGCAAACGTCGTGACCGGGCTGGTGAAGGCCGGCGCGTTCAGAAACAGCGCATGCTGGGCAGTGTGCGCGCGTATGAAGTCAGCCGCCGCGGCTTCTTCATTGGTCGTTAACAGAGAGTACGCGTGACGCTCGCTTTGTAGCGCACAGATGCCCGAGAGGACGCTCGCCAAAAGCATCGCCAGCGAAATCACTTTCCAACGCTTTGTCTTCCACATCATTGCCAGCAACGAACCGACAAAGATGCTATTGACCGCGTGCCAGTAATAGATGAACTTTCCATTGTCGAACGAATTTGGCGAGACGTTGACGGTGAGCGCAAATACGAGAACAAGCGCGAAGGCTAAATAGAATTTTCGCCATTCCCGAGCTGCAAGTAGCCACGCCGGCACTGCCAGCACCAACGGCAAACCAAAATTTCGCAGCAGAAAGAGCAGAAAGGCGAAGGACTGATCGTGCCCCAGCCAGCCGAGTAGTAGGCGCACGACTTCCGGCGAACTCGCCGGTTGAACTAAGGCAATCAATTGCGGCGCGGCCAGGCCAATCGCCGGTATCCAAAAGCCCAACCAAATCCAGCGTGGCCGAAACGCAAAGAGACAAGCTGCAGCAATGCCGACGGCGATGAACGAGTGTGGGTGAATGATCGGAAGTAGTCCCGTCAGAACGCCGGCGAAGATCATCAGCGGCCACCAACCACGGGCCGACGAGCCTTCTGATTCAGCTCCGCGCTCCCAAAAAATCGCGAAGCAGGTAAAGACAATCAGGGAAATCGCCAGACCGAACAATATCGCTCGCTGCGGGAGGAACGCATCTGTGATCACGTTGGGCCAATACAGCCCGCGTTCAGGATTATTTGTGTAGTTGACGTTAAGCGTTCCCCAGAATTGAACGAAGCTCTGACTGCCCCGCCACCAATCACGCAGTCCGTTGATAAACCCAAAGCCGCCACTCAAAAGAAACATCAGGGTCGCAAAGGTCGCAGCCTTCTGTGATTTAGTAATTCGATAAGCGAGGAAGTAAAGCAACGCCGTGATGGACAACACGAGAACCAGCGACGTTATGATCCACGCCGAACGCAGACTGAGATGGCCGGTAATCAGCACCGCAGTTTGAAAGTCAGGGAAGAACGGATATCGCAAAGGCTCAGGCGACAGGAACAAATAGCGCGGGGGAAAATTCTGCGAGTAGAGAAACGAATTTGTAAGTGCGGCATGGAACGACAAGTCGTAAGCCGCGCTGCCCCCCGAATAGATGCCGCCCGCGCCCGGCGCAAACATATGGGTCCAAAACAACGTGAAGAAAACTGGCGTGAAGATGATTAAAATGATCGCCAGGCCCCAACAGTGATTTCGCCAATGCAGCTTCACTGATTGATGCAGCCCAGAGCGCCGGTTCCAGGCGATCATCGCGATGGCCGAAATCCAAATGACAATTGTGAGTGCGATCAACTGCCTCGACGTCAATTCACCGAAACAGCGCGCCAACAGGTAGGCTGCCAGGCCGGACATCAGCCAGCCGGATACTGTCCCCCACAACAAACATTCGATCAGATCGAGCAGGTCGCGCATAACACGTAACATCAACGCGATGCCCAGGACACTCGAACCGATGAGGAAGATTAAGGCCAGCATCTGAAAGGGGCTTCGGACTCGGTGTTAGGCTGCGACTTTCCGCTCGCAAAGCGTCGCCATGAACTGTTGATAATTATGCGCCAGGACCGCTACCCAGCCGCGCTCAATCGGGTTGTCATACCAGGCGCGCAGTGTTAGCTTGTCAGTTCGGCGCATGGTCCTGACCTCAAGCTTCGAAGTCATGAACCATGGCCGGTACGATTTCCAGATTGCGCATTATACTTCGTCACGTTCGTCTGGCGCCCTAACCAAACCCCGGCGGCTGGTCGCAGAGGCTGCGAACCTCTTGTTTACGGAATTGACAGCAAACAACCCACTTAAGCGAATCTCGTTCATCCATTCGCCTGACTCGTTTCTGGCAGAGACACAGCAGTATGGCGCGATGTTCATGCCGGTGTGGGCTTACACGCTGGCTGCTTACGTTGATGAACCGGAACGTTATGAGCTCCGCTTGTTCGATACTCGCTTCGACGAGCTCGGCGATATCCCACCCGCCGACCTGTTTGTTTTCAGCGCCGTCAATCAGGATTACGAAACCCTCATCAAGACGCACGCAGGTTTGCGACAACGTCATCCAGATGCGGTTTGTATCGTGGGCGGACCAATCGCGTGGTCGCTGAACCAGGCCGGCGAAGTTGATAAGCTCGCCATGTTCGATCACATCTTTATCGGCGACGGCGAAGAAGCATTCCCAAACTTTCTCAAACAGTTCAGCCGCAGAGAATCTTTGCCCAGGATCATCGAGACCAAGTTAAGGTTCGATGTGACCCAGGCGCGTGGTTTTTACCGGCCGTTCCTGGATGCGACTTATCAGCGTTACTACGGCGGCGTCCTCGAGGTCTCGCGCGGTTGCCCGTTCCTATGCGAGTTCTGCGACATACGGATTCTTCCCGACAACAATCGCCCGCACAACTTTGCGCCGGAACATATCGTCGCTGAATTGGATCATCTGGCGCGACTGGGTGTGCGTCAGGTGCTGTTTGCCGCCGATAACTTTATCGGCGACCTGCGCTGGGCTGAAGAAGTCCTCGATCAAATCATCGCCTGGCAGGAGAAGAGCGGACAGTCCGTCGCTTTGTACACCTGGCTGACGATTAATCTTTGGCGTCATCCTCGTCTCTTGATCAAATTACGACGCGCGAACTTCGACATGCTCTTCATCGGCGTCGAAAGTTTCAGCAACAACTCTCTACTGGAAACTGCCAAGGTGCAGAATTCTGCCAGCGATGTGGTCGATGCGCTGCGCGAAATTCAATCCTACGGCTTTGCGGTGGTGGCGGGGCTCATCTTTGGATTTGATTCGGATACTACTGAGGCGTTCGATCTGGCATTGTCCGGCATGGCGAGATCGGGATTAATCTCGGGCGATCCTTCTCTGCTCACCGCGCTCCCGGGCACGCCGCTGTTCCGCCGAATGAAACTTTCGGGGCGCTTGCGAAACAATAAGAACAGCCTCGGCGGCTACAAATACTGCACCAACATTCGCTACCTGATGCCGCGCGCCGAGATGATCGCTGGATATCAGAAGTTCGTGCGTCGCTTTTGCGAAGGCGAGTACCAGTTTCAAAGACTGAAGGGCTTTCTCGACAATCTGGATCGCGGCAACTATATTCCGCTGGAATCGACCGGGTACGGCAGCCTGAGCAAATATGTCTCAATGGTCTTCAAGAGCCCGCGCGCCATTAAGATGCTGTTCACCCGCTTGTGGCAGATTGCCGTGCGTCCAGAGGTTGCCTGGTATTCAGTCCGCGGCTTGATGCTGACGCTGTCGCGCATGCGGCGTCACGCGCGGCTGTTCGGTGTGTTTCAGTTTTGGTTATTCAATTGGACCAACGCCATGCTGAAGTACGAGGTTTTGACAGATAGCGACTTTGATATTGAATCGGTGCCTGAAGGTTTCGATCGTTCGCTCATCCTGCCGGATCGTTACGTCGAACTGGCAGACGAGGAAATACCGCAGGTGAAAGTTGCCGCGCAACAACGCGCCACGGTCAGCCAATTGCGAAGACTAACTGTGATTCAGTAAGTGCAGCACGGTGCTGCTGCCAATCAACTCAAGCAGACAAGTTCTTAGCCGCGCCACGCAGTTCGAGCTGCGCCACGCCCGGAAATGTATAAAGAGAAGAGAATTCTGATCGTAATACCGGCGTATAACGAAGCGCGCCATTTGCAAGAAGTCATCGCCGGTATTCCCGACTATGTAGATTCCATCATCGTCGTCGATGATTGCAGCACCGACGACACTGCCAGCGTCATTGAATCTCTTGAATCGAATCGAGTTATCGGTCTGCAGACGCAACGCAATCAAGGCGTCGGCGGCGCCACCATGCTCGGCTATCTGAAAGCCAAAGAGCTGGATTGCGACATCGTCGTCAAGATGGATGGTGACGGTCAAATGACCGCCGAACATCTGCCGCGTTTGCTGGATGCGATCACAGACGGATTTGATTATGCCAAGGGCAATCGCTTCCTGGGCGGAGCTTCACTGGCGGCGATGCCGCGACACCGCCTGATCGGCAACATCATCCTGACATTTCTCAACAAGCTGGCTTCCGGCTACTGGCACATCTTCGATCCGCAAAACGGATATACGGCAATCTCACGAACGGCCCTCGAGCGACTGGATTTCAGCAAACTGCACCAACGATACTTCTTCGAAAACGACATGCTGATCGCGCTCAATTTCAACCGCGCGCGCGTCGCCGATGTGGCCATTCCGGCCAGGTATGGGACCGAACATTCAGATCTGAATCCGTTTAAGGCCGGCGTTACTTTTCCGATTCTCTTTATTCCGCGGTTGTGCCGGCGAATTTATCAGAAGTATATCCTGCGAGATTTCTCGCCGATCGCGCTGTTTCTGATCATGGGTCTGCTGCTCTTTGGTTGGGGATTTATCTTCGGCGCTTACCACTGGATTTTGAGCGTCCTGACAAACCACGTAGCCACCACCGGCACGGTGATGCTCGCCGTCCTGCCTTTGATTCTTGGCTTCCAGCTAATCCTGCAAGCGATCGTCCTGGACATTCAGGAGACACCGAAGTGAGCTCGTTCGATCTACGGCGCAAGGTCGAGTTCGGCGATTTTCTGCTTCTTCTTTACGCGCTGGTCTTCGTGCGCCAGTGCGCCTGGGCCGTGCCAAATAACCTGCTCGCCTGGGTTGTCAGCGTCGCCGTTGCTTTGGCGTTGTGGATCACATATCTCAAATTCAAACCGGAAGGTGACTATCGTATTCCGAGACTTTTTTGGCTGACCGTCGCCCTCCCGGTGCTGTTCATTTATTTTCTGCGCGCCGCCCTCCCCGATCTTTCTTATGACGTTCTCAATCATCGACTGATCCAGGGCGAACGCGCGCTGCGGGGAACGCAATTTCTGCCCGGTGATTTTTTCCCGAATGTTTTCCCTTTCAATCCTTCCGCAGACATGTTGACGGGAATCTTTCGTCACCTGCTTGGCTATCGCCTCGGTACTGTGCTTAACCCCCTGGCGTTGATTTGGACCGGGATCGTCCTGGAAAAGATTCTTCGGCCCAGGCTGGATCGCTTATGGCTTCGTTGTGCGGCCGTGTTCCTGATCTTATTCACCGAGCACGTCATGTTTGAAGTCAGCACCTACATGGCCGATCTGCTGGCGCTGCCGCTGATCCTCGAAGCCACCAGGCTGGCGATTGGTTACAAAGAAAGCAAAAACAGGAGCTGGGATCTTTGTTGGCCGGCAGTGCTGCTTGGTTTGGCGCTCGGGTTGAAGCTGACGAACATCGCCATGATGATGCCGGTGCTGTTTGTGTTTGCGTTCGGCGTACTGGCGACGCGTCGTGACAGACTTATCTACAGAGATCTGATAGTCGCCGCGATTCTGTTTGTGCTGCCGTTGCTGCCACACATGGTTTATATCTACCGGCAAACGAGAAGCCCTTTCTTTCCGCTCTACAACGATATTTTCCATTCGCCCTATTGGCCCGATGTGCGTATGGGCGACGGGCGTTGGGGCGGGCGAGGCTTCGGCGAAACGCTGCTCTGGCCATTCATCACTTTTTGGGTACCGCGGAGACTGTCGGAACTTGGGCTTTACGCGGGACGGCTGACTCTCGGAGTCGTCGCCGCGCTCGTTGCTCTGCTGCTGCCGCGCGTGTCGAAGAGCGTGAAATTGATCGGCCTGATTTGTCTGCTAAGCGCATTCACCTGGAGCGCCACCAGCGGATACGTGCGCTATGCGCTGTTCACTGAAATTCTTGGCGGCCTCTTACTGATCAATCTTTTCAACCATCTGCGGAATCAGGTGAACATCTCGCCGCGCAGTCTCCGCCTGGGCGTCGCATCGTTGCCGATCATTCTGCTGTTGGCGCAATGTTTTTTGTCGGCCGTTTATATCAGTAAATCCGAATGGAGCCAGCGGCCAATTTCTGTTCAAGCCAGCGCGACAGAGCTGCAATGGCTCGGCCGGGACCGCGACCTGTTGAGTTTTCAATCGCCGGAAAACCGGCAGAGCTTTGACCAGGTCGATGCGTGGATTGTCAGCAGCGTGAAGACCAGCGGCGTCGAAGCGTTGTTGCGCCCCAATGTTCCGATCCTCGGAATTAATTACAACGAATACTTTGATAAGCCGGCTGGGCGAAGTCTGTTCCGCGATGCGCTCGCAAATTTGCGCGGCAAGCGCGTCTATTCGCTGGCATTCACTGAAGACGTCGATTCAGCACTCAAGTATTTGCAGCAAAGAAACCTTACGGCCGGGCAGGTAAACGACGTTGTCGTCCCCTTCTACTCATTTCGCACGCAGTTTCACATGACTTTGATCGAAGTGTTGTTGCCCGAGAATGACGGCGTAGACCGCAAGCCTCTGGGCGCGCCCGACGCGACTGAAATCACCGGGCCCCTGCGCGACGACGCTTTCGTGGCCACGCTCTCTGCAGTCAATGCTCCGGCTGTGATGAGACCGGGACAAAGCGCGACCGTGACGGTTCGCGTCACCAATGCGAGTGTTCATGTTTGGCGTTCGCACGTGACCAACCCACCTGCTTACGCCATCAATGCAGCCGACATCTGGTATCGCGCAGACGGAAAGACGATGGTCACCAACATGGGTGGCCGCAGCTCAATCACGCACGATCTTTGGCCGGGCGAGAGCGACACAGTCCAGCTTTCGATCAAAGCGCCCGACGCGCCCGGGACCTACGTCCTGGAGATCGACTTAGTCCAGGAGACAGTGGCTTTCTTTAAGCAGAAGGGCTCGCTCACTTGGCGGGCGACGGTAAAAGTCGAGTAATATTTCGCAACTCGTTAACGGATGAAAGGAATGGAAACGTGATAAATCGAAACGGCGCCGGATGGATACTGATCGGCATCCTGTTTACCTTCTTAATCGCATGTAAGCCTGCTCCAACACCTCAGGGCGTAGAGCCGGGGCCGGCGGCAAATCGACAGTCATCTGCAAGTTCGCCCGCTCAGAGCGATGAGCCTGGTCCGCTACCCAATAATGGATTCAAGGCGCAAATCACTCTGGTGGACGCGCCGCAGAAGATGCGTGCGGGAGAGAAACAAACCATCCGCCTGCGCATCAAGAATGCCAGCGATGTGATGTGGTGGGCGCGCGGCGGCCGCGTTAACAAACGGCCTGACAACAAATTCTATCTGGCCGCCGGCAATCGTTGGCTCAACGCTGACGGCTCACTGCTGACCAATATGGATGGACGCTACGGGCTGCCGCGCGATCTCGCGCCGGGAGAAGAAGCGGAACTGTCTTTGGGAATTACCGCGCCTAAGAGTCCCGGCGATTACACGCTCGAAATCGACGTGGTGCAGGAGGGCGTCGTCTGGTTCAGCGAAAAAGGCTCGCCAACCGCGAAAACGAAGATCACCGTCGCCAAGTGATTTGCCGGGGAGCGGAAAGACGTTTATTCAATCAACATCAGTCATGACTCGCACTGAAATCATCGACCAGGTGCAGCGTCTGGCGCCGTGGTTTCACTGCATCGATCTGGGCGACGGTCTGCTCACCAAATCGAGGAGCGCTATAGGCGAACCTGTCGATCATCCGCGTCCGACCTGGGAAAGTGTGAAGGCCTGTGTACCTGAAGATCTTACGGGTCAAACCGTGCTCGATGTGGGTTGCAACGCCGGTTTTTATTCGATCGAAATGAAACGACGCGGCGCCGCGCGCGTGCTCGGTCTCGACGCGCAACGCGATCTAATCAGGCAGGCTGAGTTTGTGCGCGACGTTCTGGGACTGGAGATCGAATACGAACGAAAGTCGGTTTACGATCTTGATCCTTTCGCGTTGGGACAATTCGATGTCACCCTCGCGCTGGGATTGATCTATCACTGCAAGCACCTCGTGCTGGCACTCGAGAAACTTTTTCTGATTACGCGGCGGCTGCTGATCCTCGAGACTGCCATCTATCCCCCGGAGAAAGCGCCGGAGTCATTCGAATATGAAGAAGGCGGCGAACGTCCGACCTTACATCCGCTGGCGTACGTCGAGAACCGGCCCGAGGCCAAAGAAGCTGTATACAACTGGTTCCTGCCCAGCACCGCCGCGTTATCGGCTTTGTTAAAGAATGTCGGGTTCGACGATATCAAAGTGCTGCCGACGGCCAATCCCGACCGCGCCGTCATCGCCTGTACGAAGGACCAACCATTTCCCGACAGTCGGTCCATCAGCTATCTCGGATCGATGCTCACGCTGGTTGACGGGCCCACTCGCTGCCATGCGAACGACGAGTTGCGTTTCCGGATTCGCGCCGCCAATAGCGGCTTTGCGCGCTGGCTGCGTGGCAGCGACACGGGGACCGAAAAAGGCGACGTGCATCTGGTCGCCCACGTCCTCGACCAGAAGGCAACGATTGTTTCGTGGTATCACGCCGGCGCTTTTTTGCCGCGTGATGTTAATCCAAACGAAGCGGTCGAACTCGAGATCGTTCTGCGCGCACCTGAATCAGCCGGCGATTACACGCTTCAGTTCGACATGGTCTCTGAGCATCTCGCCTGGTTTGAAGACCTCGGCTCAGAGGTGCTGGCGCATCAACTCACGGTCATCTGATCGCAGATGGACGAACAATCAAAACAATTTGCGGCAGCCGACGGCGCGTTCATCGAACTTGGCGTCGCGCGTTCGTTGACGGCGGGGCGCGCGTGGATTACCGCCCACGCCGCAGAGGTCGGATGCGCCTTGATGCTCACTCTCATGGCGCTGCAAATGCTTTTTGTAATTTCGCGAAAGAGCATCACCTGCGACGAGATCGTGATGATTCCGTCCGGCTATTACCACGTGGCCGCGCAGAATTTCGAACTTATCAACGACCATCCTCCGGTCTCAAAAATTCTCGCAGCGCTGCCTTTGCTGTTTCTGCAACCCGATGAAATTCATCCCGACCAGATAGTTGGCGGACCGGGATCCACCGACGAACGCTGGGCGCACATGGAGAAATTCTGGGAGAACAATCCTGACAAATTTCTCTCCATATCGTTTTGGCCGCGCGTGTTTATGATCGGGCTGACGGTTGCGCTGGGCCTGCTGATATTTCGCTTTGCGCGCGAATTGTTTGGGCCGCTGGCGGCATTTCTGGCCGTCGCCCTGTTCTCGCTTGAACCGACCGTGCTGGCGCATGGACGCGTCGTGCAAACCGACATTCCGGCCTCGTTTGGTTTTCTCTTGTTCTGTTTCATGCTGCGCCGGCATTCTTTGGATCAAACAAAGAAGCGCGCGGCCTGGCTGGGCTTTTCGATTGGCTTAGCCATCCTCACAAAGTTCTCGATGCTTCTGGTGGGACCAATTGTCGTCGCGTATTTCGCTTTTCAGATTCTAAAGTCACTCCGGAAACAAGCGCCCTGGAAGAAACTGGCGATCGATTGTGCGATCGCAGCAGTGGTTTCGATCCTGACTATCGATGCCGCATATTTTTTTCAATTGCGCCGCCTTGAACCCTGGGACCGGCAACTCATCCAGGAAACATTTCCGGCGATTGCGAGTCCGCTGACGACGCTCTTGAGCTTCGGCTCGTATTTTCTACCGGCGGATTTTGTCCTCGGCATCCTGCGACAAATCGTGCACAACCGCGTGGGCCATCCCGCCGGACTGCTCGGCATGTATAGCCGCACGGGTTGGTGGTACTACTTTCCGGTGGCCTTCACTTTCAAGAGCACCATTCCATTTCTACTGTTGTCACTGGCGGCGCTGCTTTGGGCTGGATTGAGGGTAATCAGGAAACGCGAGCTAAATCTTTTGTGGCTGCTGCTGCCTTTTTTCATCTATACCGCGTTTGTGCTCTTCAGCCGCATCGACATTGGGGTTCGTTATTATCTGCCGGCGTACTCGTTTCTCTTCATGCTGGGTGGGGCGTTGCTCGCGTCGCTGTTGAAATCGCGAAAGGCGGCGCGTGCGGGAATGGCCGCTGCATTGGTATTGATTGGCTGGATCGGCATCGAAGCTGTACGCGCGTTTCCCGATCACATGAGCTACATGAATCAACTCGCGATAGGTAAACCGCACTGGTGGTATCTTTCAGATTCGAACGTCGAATGGGGTGATGACGCGCCGGCGCTTGCCGCGTATTTGCACGCGCGCGGCGAAACTCGGGTGCGCGCGATGTTTCTCGGCGATTTTATGACGCTACATCATTACGGCGTCGCGCCGCTGTCAATGATGAGAGATGAAGAACCTGAGAAGACACGCTACGCCGCCATCGGCGCGAGTTTTCTCAACGGCTCAACGGTGCCGGACATGTTTATTCATGGACATCCAGCGTCGGAAACGGAGCGCGTCAACTTTTTCGACAAGTACCGGCATAAGACTCCCGAAGCAATCTTCGGCGGATCGATATATCTTTATCGGGAGGATGATCAATAATCGCGGACACGATGACTGGTGGCACTCTTCAGCGGTACGCCTTCGTTGTAATTCTCGCGGCCATATTCGTCACCGGCGTCATAATTTACGGGCGACATCCAACGACCAACCCTCCAGGTTTTTTCATTGACGAATCGTCAGTCGCATATAACGCCTTTACTATTTCGCAGAGTGGCCACGACGAATATGGTGAGAGCTGGCCCTTATACTTCCGCGCCTTCGGCGATTACAAGAACCCCGTCTACATCTACTCACTCGCGCTAATCTTTCGCATCACCGGTCCGAGTATTCTGGTCGCGCGACTTTTCGGCGCCGTGCTCGGCATCATCACGGCGCTCTTGATTGGACTAATTGGATATCGACTTTCAGGGCAACGCTGGATCGCCCTATTCATGACGGGAATGGCTTTCGGCACGCCCTGGCTTTTTGTTCTGAGTCGCAGCGTGGTCGAAGTAGCGATGTACCCCTTCGCGGTGGCTCTGTTTCTGCTCAGTGTTGCCCGCGTCGCCGACAAGGATCGATGGAGATTGCTCGATGCACTTTGGATCGCTTTAACGCTCGCCCTGTTGACCTACACATACTCAATCGGACGACTCCTGGCCCCGTTGTTGGCGCTTGGATTAATCATCTTCGTGAAGCGCGTGGGAATCGTGGCGGTGGCGCGCGCCTGGTTGATCTATGCCGCCAGTCTGGTTCCCCTGCTGATTTTTCGTTGGCGGCATCCTGGCGCTTTGGAGGCCAGGTTCACTCTCCTCACCTATCTAACGCCCAGGCTCGGTTTCGGCGCGAGCGTAAGAACGTTCGTCGCACATTACCTTGGCAACATCAATCCCTGGCGGATGATTGCCACCGGCGATCCGGCCGCCTATCAAATCGCGTCAACCTACGGCACGGCTCCGGTGCTACTCGTCACCTTTCTTTTGGCCGTGCTGGGTGTTTGCGTTCTGCTGCAGCGGAAAGAATTTACCGCGTGGTGGACATTCGTGATTTATGGATTGCTCGCGTCGATCGTGCCCGCATCGCTGACGCAGGATAATTTCCACATCCTGCGACTCTGCGGAGTGCCTGTCTTTCTCATCACCCTCACGATACCAGCGCTCAAGTACCTGACCTACGAACCTGGAAATACGAAACAGGCGTTGATTGCTGTGGCGGTCGCATTGATGTGCGGACAAGCGGTCTATTTTCAATTCGTAAATGAACGTAGCGGCCGCGAACTATTCCGGCAGAATATGTTCGACGCCGATTACGAACGAACTATTTTACCCATTGCGCTGACCGCGTCGCGAGGTAATCCGATTTACATTCAGGATGCTCCAGCTATCCCCGGCTACATTCAGGCAAAGTGGTACGCCACCCTCGAACATCTCCCGCTCGAACGATTTGTGTTCGTGACGCCGGACGCCGGGGCGCCTGATAATGCAATCGTAATCAGCACCGAAGCAGCTTGTGATGCCTGCGAAGTCTTATTCGAAAGATCGCCGTATCGCGTTTACCGCGTGAGAGAGCGCGCGCCTTAAGCTGGGCCAATTCCCCATGAGGCGAACCCGAACTGAATTTTAGGGGATGAATTCACACAAAGACGCGAAGGTCACAAAGACATAATCACCGGTTCCCAGCTCTCTAAGTCACCTTGTGCCTTTGTTTCTAGTAGTGAAACTCGGTTGGAGATTATTTCTTCACCAATCGATTAATGAGTCGCAGCAGTTCAGCAGGATCGACCGGCTTGGAAACGTGCGCGTCAAAGCCGGCAATCAAAGCAGCTTTCTCATCTTTCGGCGCAGCATAACCGGTGAGGGCGATGGCAGGCACGGTCTTGTAGTGTTCGATCTCGCGGAGTTGCCGAATCATTTCCAGGCCGTCCATATGCGGCATGCCGATGTCAGAAACGATCAAGTCAACCGTATTCTGCGGCGCCACGCGCAGTGTCTCTTCAGCTGATTCGCAGGCCGTGACGCGAAAGCCGTGCATCTCGAGGATCCCGCGCAACATTTCCAAAGTGTCCTCGTCGTCTTCGATGATCATGAGATGCGCCGGCGCAGGCTCGGCCCGGCCTTCGCTCGCCGGCGATATTGTTTGAGCGACATCTTGCGCACACGGCAGAGTGATCGTAAAGCAGCTTCCTTTGCCGGAGCCACCGCTGGCTGCTTCGATTGTTCCCTGGTGCGCTTCGATGAAACTTTTCACCAGCGCCAGACCCAATCCCAGACCGCCATGCGCGCGCGTCTTCGAGCCGTCCTCCTGCCGGAAACGTTCAAAGACAAACGGCAGAAACTCAGAGCTGATCCCGCGGCCTTCATCTTCGACTCGCACGTTCGCGGAATTGTCTTTGCGCTCGCAGCTGATTTTCACCCGGCCGCCGCTATGCGAAAACTTGATCGCATTTTCCAGCAGGTTTGCGAAAGCCTGCACCAGACGCGCGCGATCACCAGTCACGATCGCGTCGCGCGAGTCGTCCAAAGCTGTCTCGAGTTGCACCTCGTGGGCGCTCGCTTTCCAGCACAGTGGGATCCGAAGCTTGGAATTCACGTGACTTGAAGTCGCGGC
>JADMIO011711109.1_pt1 | contig 64485 bp, 61 predicted proteins | sample 8958161 | NCBI WGS metagenome assembly JADMIO01 (sample SAMN16585339, study PRJNA669376) | soil metagenome | isolation source: Crop rotation soil | place: USA: Cullars Rotation, Alabama | collected 2011 | reverse complement strand
GCCGCGACTTCAAGTCACGTGAATTCCAAGCTTCGGATCCCACTGTGCTGGAAAGGAGCTTTCGTTGCCAGTAAGGCGGATCGAGATAGAAGAGCGTAGTCGGACGGTCGTAGCGTTCGAGGATCTGCTCGTATGGGAGCGATTCAATCTGCACACCCTGGAGCCGCTTGTGCGCCGCCTTGATGACTTCGGGAATTCGTTTAGGGTTGTAATTGGGCCGCTGCACGACTCCGTAATGGTAGTGCTGCTTCAGGATGAGCCCGCCGAAAGAGTTTTTCTGGAGATAAAAGAATCTGCCTGCGCGCTGGATGTCGGTGAGAGCTGCGGGATTCTCAGCGGTCACGAGTTCGTACCACCTGCGGCTGATCAGGCAGTAGTTCAGATACCGGACTAGTTCTTCGTAGTGGTGCTGGCAGACTCGGAAGAAATTCACGATATCGAAATCGAGATCATTGAGGACTTCGACTTTCGACGGTTCCTTGTGGAAGAAAACCTGGGCGCCGCCCGCAAAGGCTTCAACGTACGTGGTGTGCTCGGGCAGCATGGCAATAATTTGTTTGGCCAGGCGGTTTTTGCCGCCGATGTAAGCGAGGGGTCCGGTCATAAGATGATGAATGAGAATTTACACAGGGTGGCTGCTCCACTGGAAAACAGGCGTCCGCACCCACAACCTAAGTTCGCAATCGACCGTGCGTGGAGGTCGTTCAAGTCTGCGGCTCGTGAAAGGAGAAAAACCGAGCCAGACTTCAGGCGTGGATGAGCATGGCTCCAGTGGAGGAGCCACTCTGTGTAGTTAATGAGAATAGGGAGATTTAGAGATTAAATAGAAGTTCGGTCTGGGCGTAAAGGCCGAGCGCCAAAGCGTCCCTAATGAGCGGCGAGCCGAATCCGCCGTTGACCTCCGGCCACATCGCGGAAATCACTTCGCGGACTTCGTTGCGGAACCTGATCTGCGGATAGCCGAAAGATGCGAGCACCGCGGTTTTGGGGAATTGATGAATCGCAATTTGGCCATTCCTCAGGACCTCGGTTATGATCTTGGTCAGTTGCGACCGTTGAGCTTCGCAGCCGTCTGGCAATAGTTCCAGAGCCGCACTGCTAAAGCCGTATTTGTGGCGGATTCGGTTGACAAACATGGCTGCGCTGCCGAGCGCCTTATTCGGGTCCGAGGAGAGCTGGTGGGCAATCGGCGGACATTTGAGATTCCTGCCGTGGAAAATCGTCAGGGCAATTGCCCGCCGTTCGATGCGGATAGAGGCAAGTTCCCGCTCAGACACGGTGCCATCGGCGCCGTTCCCGCGTCGTTCCAAGGCTTCGTGAAAAACACGGGCTCGGTGGTCGATACGGCTTTTCATCGCTGATCGGCATTCTGCCAGTAGCACAGCTTCCGAGTGCTGCTGGCAGAACTCAAGGTAGTGATGGATAGCGGCGGCGTCATTGAGGCGATCGGCCAAGCGCAGAACGAAATAGTGCTCGGGCGTCGCGGGCCGGTATTGCTGTTTTTGGGAAGCAGTTGCATGGCTTTTCGCCACGTGGTCGAGAATTCCTGTCATAGGCTAATGGATGCTCAAAACAGCGGCTGCTGTACCGGCTTGGCCATCCGTTCCTCCTCTGCCCGGATCTCCTTCTTCAGCTCGTCGTAAAGATCCGGGAACAGGAATTCCAGAGGTATGCGGAGAATGATGCCTAACCGAAAGCCATTGACCAGAGACGGCAAACGTTCGCCCCGTTCGTAATCACGAAACGTGGAGGTGTCGTGGTGCCCGAGCAAATGGGCTACGTGCTCGGTCGTGAACATCATTCTCCGTCGGTACAGGTCCAATGTGTTTTTGTGTTGCTGTTTATTTTGCATGGAATTAATTTTTATTTTTCTGTGAAGTCAATGTAGCAGTCCGGAAGAATCCGTAAAGTAGGGAAAATGTGGCTAACTCGACCTACTTTTTCGGTGTTTTGTGGATATCCGGTTGAAGAGCCGCCGCCTACAGCGGCGATGAACATGGTGGCGGATCGCCGCCATACCGCGGATGCTACGCCTCATTCTCACGCGTTCAGCCAGCCCGCGGACACCTTCAGAAAGCACGTCCACGAAAAGGGCGCGCAAGAGCTCAATTAGAAGTGTAATGAGATGGTCGAGCTTGAACATCGGCAGATGATGGCGCTGTCCCATGCAAACGTAAAGACGGGAAAACGTGGCTCCCGAGCCACACAGGCGGGGTAGCCACGTTTTCCCGTCTTTTCAAGTTGAAATATTTTTCGTAAGGTGCCTGGGCTATGGAACAAGACCAGCCCATCACGCTGCACAATCTTTATCCGCACTTGACGGATCAGCAACTTGAGGAAGTCGAATCGAACCTGGAGCGGTATTTGGCCGTGATGATGCGGATTGCCGAGCGGTTGCGTGGCGAGGGCTTTGACCTGACGTCACCGGATTTGACTGCTTCAGGAACGGAAGCTAGCATTCCGCATGCAAAGGTCGAATCCCCCACTAAGAACAATTCACCCACCTAACCGCCATGAACCATTTCTATGGCTACATTCGCGTCTCCACGGCTCGGCAGGGCGAAGGCGTCTCACTCCAACAACAGCGCGCCGCCATCCAACAGTATGCCCAGCGCCACGGCCTGGAGATCGCTCAATGGTACGAGGAACTGGAAACGGCGGCCAAGAGTGGCCGGCCGGTTTTCAGCGAGATGATCAAACAGCTCAAAGCTGGCCGTGCCCGCGGCGTCATCATCCACAAGATCGACCGTAGCGCCCGTAACCTCCGCGACTGGGCGGACCTTGGCGACCTTATCGACCGCGGCATCGAAGTCCATTTCGTCAATGAAGCGCTGGACCTGCACTCGCGCGGCGGGCGCCTATCCGCGGACATCCAGGCCGTGGTCGCCGCCGACTACATCCGGAATCTCCGGGAGGAAACCAAGAAGGGATTTTGGGGGCGTCTCAAGCAGGGGCTATTCCCCATGCCGGCGCCACTCGGCTACGTGAACAACGGTGCGGGCAAACCAAAGACGCTCGACCCGAGGACGGCTCCCTTGGTACGTAAAGCGTTTGAGTTGTATAGCACGGGCCGATACAATCTGGTCGGCCTCGGTGCGGAACTGAACCGGCTTGGTCTCCGGCGGCGCGGCGGAACCCATCTTCATCCCAATCGCATATCCGAGTTACTCAACAATCAGTTCTACGTCGGGATCATCCACATCAGGACCACGAACGAGACGTTCAAGGGCGTGCACGAGCCGCTGGTGAGTCGGCAACTTTTTGACCGTGTCCAGAGAATCCTCCGCGGCAAGGTCAATACCCGCGCCTTCAAACATGACTTCCTTTACCGCCGCCGCCTGACGTGCAAGAGTTGCGGCTACTCCCTGGTCGGAGAGCGAAGGAAAGGGCATGTTTACTACCGCTGCCACGATTCGAAGTGTCCGACTACCTGCCTCCGCGAGGAAGTCGTCGAGCAGGCCGTCCTGGACCAGTTCGACCGGCTGCGATTCTCAAAGGACGAATGCGCCTGGTTCCGCCCGAAGCTGGCACAGATGAATCTGAACAACGCCAAGGAACAGGAAAAGATTGTCGCCGCTCTGACCCTGCAGCTCTCCCAACTCGATGATCGGATGAATCGACTCACCGACGCCTACATTGACCGGCTGATTGAGAAAGATCTGTTCGAACAACGCAAAAGTGCGCTCCTTGCGGAGCGCACCGATTTAGAACAACAGCTGGCTGAATGGAAAACCGGAAAGCGGAATCCCGCCGACGAGCTACTCAATTTCCTCGAACGCGCCGATAGCGCGTATTTGGCCTACAAACACGGCCTGCCGGAAGAAAAGCGCGATCTGCTGGATTCCGTCACCTCGAACCGGCTGGTTTCCGGAAAAACTCCCGAGATCATGCTGGCTTCGCCATTCGATCTGATCGCAAACCGATTCGAATGTACGAGTGGTGGCCCGCGTCGGGACATCCCTCGAACCTGGAAGAGGCTCATCACGCGGCTAGAAGAGGCTATCGTCAATATTCAGCAGCACGAACCAGAGCAGACAACCGCCTGATTGGGCGGCATTCCCATTTTGGGCACGGAGTATGTGTAAGTATTATCCTCAGAATATGGAGAGACGAATGGAACATAGGGTTTTAGGCAAGACCGGCCTTGTTGTTTCGACGTTGGGCTTCGGCGGATATCCCATCGGGAGTATGGGAGATAGTAGCGATTTGGTGACGCATATCCTGAACGCAGCACTCGACGATGGAATTAACATAATTGACACTGCCGAATGTTATGGCGAAAGCGAACAACTCATCGGTACCGCAATTGGACACAGACGAACTCACTTTCACCTTCTATCTAAGTGCGGGCACGCTAGTGGCATCGATATGCCGCACTGGAATCCGCGACTATTGGCGCTAAGTATCGATCGGAGCTTAACGCGTCTGCGAACGGATTTCATCGACATCATGCAATTGCACAGCTGCGCCGGCCAAATCATTTTGCGAGGGGATGTAGTTATTTTGCGAGGGGATGTAGTTGATGTACTGGTGCGCGCTCGCGACGCTGGAAAGATCCGTTTCCTCGGTTACAGTGGTGACGGCGATGATGCGCGAATTGCTATTGCCTCCGGTGCGTTTGAAGTTCTCCAAACGTCAGTAAATATTGCCGATCAGGAGGCAATTGAGACGACGATCCCCTATGCGAGAGCGGTCGGCATGGGTGTAATAGCCAAGCGGCCAATTGCGAATGCGGTTTGGCTCAGTAGAGAACGACCGGAGGACTCCTACGTCCAGCCCTACTGGGACCGTTTGAGGGCGCTCGCCTATGGGTTCATTTCGACGGATAGCTCTAGCGCCGTCGGAATTTCCCTGCGGTTCACGCTCACCGTTCCTGGCGTTCACACTGCCATTGTTGGTACGACAAAAGAAAAGAGGACTCGCGAGAATGCGGTCTTTGTAGCCGAGGGTTCATTACCAAGCGAACTGTATTCCAGCATTCGGCAGCGGTGGGCATCTATTGCCCAGCCGGAATGGAAAGCGGAAAACTGATGGTGCAAGATAACCCGTCAGGACGTTGATCTGGTCCATGTCACAGGGCGTCTGACATCTGTGAGGTCACGGATTCACCTATAGCAAGAACAACAGCCGGAAAGGGAAAAACATCGGCCGCGATTATCGATCCCTATTTCACACTGAGACCCTGCTTTGCTCGTGCTCCGATTCGGTATCGGATCGGAATGACCTCCTCGACAACCGGCCGGATTCGCAAACGAAGTCTTGGGCTAGCAACTCGAGGTTCTCGACAGGCTATCAAGGCGTACTTAGCCGTGTGGTTCCTGAGATGACCGCGCAAGGTTTTCAAAGCGAATTACCCCTCCCCAAGAACGGTTGCCCAAGTGGCGTGGGTTTGGGTCTGGCAAAACGGCTGCTAGCGCTCGCATGAAGAACGACACCCGACGAAAATTAACTCCCGATCGAAAGACGGAATGTATGTCGTCTGCCTTCCAGCCGAGTTTCTCGAAGAAAGCCACACCGTTCGGCGGTGCAAACTTCAGGGGTGCATTTGCGAGTTTCCGACCAATACCTTTGATCATCATTTTGCGAATCGCCGCCGGAGAAGCCAAATCGAGGATCCACCAGTGCAACGCTTGGAAGTCTGCAAGCTCAACCGCGAGCGCTTCGACTTCATAAGTATCGAAATATGCGAGCAATCCTTCAGTTAGAACGAGTGCTCGCCTGGAACCGACCAACGACTGCCGTAGAAATGTTAGTCGCGCGTTAGGGTCGCGGAGGTCAACTGTTATCCGATTCAAAATACAGTGGGGCTTCTCGGACCCGATCACCCTTTCTTTTTCGCCAATTATCCGCGCCAGATCAGCCTCGTGCCATACAAGCGCAGGTGGTAACGCTAGCCGATAAGGCCTGGCGTCGAAGCCGGCACCAAGATTCAGTACACAATCGCAACCTTCCGCGATGGACTTCAGGATCAAATCGTCCATGAGCTTCGTTCGAATGATCATTGGCCATCCATTGCGAATTTCCCGCCGCGTCGAACGCCCGATCTCCAGGCCGAACTCGCCGGACACTGTCGCCGCGAACGGGTCCTTGAAGAGCGGGTTGGGCCGTAGTATCTCGAAAGCACGATACGCAGCAACCCAGCGTGCGGTGTCGGACACATCTGAGATTAATGGTTCCATTATTTCAAATCCAGCGTTACTTTTCTCATGTGACCCCTTGATAAGTGATTCGATGGCCTAGCGAGTCCTACTACCCATGCTGCATCGAAAGAATTGCCCTGCCGCGCTATGCGATTCCTCGACAAAGTTCAATGGCCATGGTTACCTGCCAAGCAAAAAATACAAGGAAGTCCAATCGCTGAATCAGTCCACAATAAAGGTTCCCGATCCTTGGCGGCGAGCCGCGAGGACTCCTCAGCTTAAACGTTACGTAACCGAAGACGAACAGAAAAGCTGTTCCCACACCCGTCGCGGCCGTGTACAGGGAAAAGTGCCTCCATTGGGTCTCCATTGCAAACCCCAGAGCAAATGCAAGGCAGGCGGGCGGAATAAGGCCAAAGACGAGGAGTCCAAAGAAAAGGTGAAGCTTTCCACTCGTGCTCAATGGTGGTCGCAGCTCTCCTGGAAACAATCCGCAGCCGATGGACCCCATGCCGGCAAGCGTTAACAATACGATGCCGCTGCGCGCCGCCGTGCTGTCAGTGATTACTTCGCCTATGCCTACAGCAAAGACAATACGCAATATGCCGGCAACTATCGAATTAAGTCTGCCGATCCAACCACTAGGTCCGGTGCCGAGTTCGCTGATAAAGTGGCGGAGCGAGCTATAACGAGGCCTTAGCCACCCTTGAATAGTCGCGATACCAAAGAACAACAAGGGACCGATGATGCCAGCGGCACCCCCAAGTGATCGAATTGTTCCGATGTGGCACATTGGCTGTTCCCTCAGTTAAGGATTCCTGGCAAGGCGACTATGGCCGAATCGAAGTGGACACGCGTGGTCGGCCACCACCGAACGCCTCTTGGGGAATTCCATCCGTCATCAAGCGCTGCGGGTTATTAGTGAGTTTTGCTATTAAGGCTTTGGGCAGGTACTTCAGCCCATATCTTGAGAGAATCGTCAGCAACAAAAAGAAATTGGCGTTCCTGCCACCCCAGATCCTCAACGGAACACCGATTGTAGGTTCTATATTCTTGACTTCATGCCACCACAAGGATGGTACGTAAAGAATGTCTCCCGGCTCCAGCGTGACGGTGTACTTGCTCACTTTCCCGTAGAGGGGATATAGATGTTGCTGGTCCCTTTCATATGTCTCTGAATTGATCGGTGAACAGAACACCGCCGATCGGCTGTTTCTTCCGACCGTCGGATACATTGCGAACGAATCTCCTGACCCTACGAGGGTCCATCTCTTTCTCCCATAAACCATATGGAAAAAAGTGCCGCCGGCGTGGCAGTGGAAAGCTGAACCGGTTCCTGCTCCTGCTACAAACATCTCCGGTCGGACGAACGTGACTCCGAGCTTTGCGGCAAGCTTTTGAGGGCTCAGCTTCGCCAAAAGGTCCTCATGATCGACAAAGACTTGCGACGTGCTGACGACTGAAATCGCCGCACCACTCTCCATCGCCCGCATCGCCTCGTCGAGCCTCATTTGGTAAGTGGTCTGATACTGCCAATTTGCGCCCAAATGCGCGGCCGGGTGAACCGGAACTATAGATTTCCCGTAGACGTCGCGGAGCGTTGACCAATCGATAGAATGACTCGGACATGCTCCCTTCAAGACGAAGGGAGCCGCAAAGAATCCTTTCCGCTTATGCCTGTCACGTTCGGAAGTATCGACATCAACGAGTCGCATAATCTCGGTTGGGACCCTCGACGGGATGTCCATATGCTGTTTCTCAGTTTCAGTTCGTATCGCTTGCTCAGCCGTGACGAAAAGATCCTGCCGTTGAAAGAGATGCCGAAACAGATAGATGAAGCGCATCTTAATCGGCAACTGTACCTGATTGCTCATCATCGGTCCTCCAGAATGTCTCGGGTGATGCATCCCTGCGTCATTGGAAGATTCGTCCTTCTCTGTCCTTTTCTCAAGCCGACGGGGAAATGTCCCTACCGGTCATAGACAACGCGTCAGTTACCGTGCCTTCGCACCTGACCTGGCACTCTTGGACGTTTAGGTGGTTGCGACAGTGTTCGCGCCCGGAAACGTCGAGGTCGAACTTTGCCTCGAGGTTGGCGTGACTCGTTGTCGTTTAGCCGAGGCGCGCACATCGGAAGCGAGGTATTAGCAAATTGATACGTCCGAATCCCCGCCGCTTGCGCCGCGCAGGCATGTACGGTGTCAACGTCAATAGCGATGAGTCCGTTCGGAATCGGTGCGACTTTGGGCATGAAATACTTGGGTCTGACCTCCTGGGCTCCCCGGAACACCTCGGCAACAACCGGAATCAGAGCGGCTCCTTGAAATCCTTCGTCCATTGAGAGTTTGGACATATCGTCCATGCCAGCGTGAGCTAGGATTAACAGATCGCGGTTGTCCAGTATGGAGACGAATACTGCATCGCTACGTTGACCCGTGCCGGTTTTTCCCACTGCTGAGAGGCCCGGGGGCAGGTGCATTCGTTCCAACGCGCTGCCAGCTGTGCCGCCGGGCTGCATCGGTGCGGTCATGAGGTCGAACGCAAGGAAAGCCGCCGTTTCAGAAAACACGCGGCGCGGAGAGGTGGATGGGATTTCGAGACGTGACGGTCCGTTCGCCAAGGCCGTGATCAATCGTGGCTCCCATAACAGCCCGCCATTTGCGACAGCGCCGTAAGCAAGAGCAAGGTCCATCATCCGAACCTCGCTATTCTTCTCACCGCCAAGCACCATTAGAGGATGGGCCCGATCAGGCGTCGTGTGGAGCAATTCCGTAAATAGGGAACGCACGTGCGACAGCCCGATCCACGACGCTATCACCACGGGGGGACAATTCGCAGACGTCTTGATATGTTCGTAAATCGTCGCAAGCCCGCCGCAGTGATGTGGTGGCCGCCAGTCACCTTCAACTGCATCCGAGGTCCCGTTGATCATGGTCATCGAGTTGACGCTTCGATCTTTGACCAAGTCAACTGCCCAGGCGAAGAGGAAGATCTTGAGTGTTGCACTTCCGGCGGACCGCGGACTTTCGACCGCCCTGATCAGCGTTCCCCGGCGTGGCATCCTACCTCCGGCCAGCACCAATACTGCTCCGGTGCGTGGTTCAATCGCGATGACGCTGCCTTGAAGTTTGGAACCGCCGTCGGGTAGTCCGATCCTGTCCGCCATTTCAGAAAGGCGATTACGCAATGACCGTACAGCTAGCCGTTGCAGGTCGACATCGAGGCTGGTGTGAACTCGGCCAGTCTCGATGGGAATGCCTCTTTCCGTTATGTAGTCGATGAAATGGCCGGCAAGAAGAGCTTCTTCATTTACCTGATTCCATCCCGGAAGCCCAAGCTGTTCCCGCTTCGCTGCGGCGATGACGTCGCTCGGGTATTTCTGAGGAAAGGCCTCGTTCATCGCATTGAGGAGTTCATTGCGAAATCGAAGGAGATGAGCGCGGGCTTCGGCGGCTGTTTCCCGTCGCCGCGGTTGCACTCTGCGGGTAATCCACGCGGGAAGGAAGCGCCGCCATCGCGCCGGTGGCGGGGCGGCGGCATTCGTTTCGGCAGGGCGAGTGAGTACACGCTCGTAGAAGCTGGGCCGAGACGTCAGGACCGCAAGGGTCGCCGCCTGCGACAGGGACAGATCTGCAGGTTCCCTCGCTCCCATAAGGTATCGGGCGGCTGCGGCATATCCGATGATGGGACGACCCGAGCGAGCGGCTCCCATTGGAACCTTGTCAAAGTACAGCTCGGCGATCTGGGTGCGAGAGAGGCGCGAGTTTAAGGCTGACGCAATTCCAAGTTCGCGCCATTTCCTAGAGTAGGTGCGCGCCCTCTCGACAAGCCTGCCGCGAGCCAATTGCGCGATGAGCCCTCCCCCACCTCCCGCCTGGCCACCATCGTAGAGCGCCCGAATCAATCCGGTCTGGGGAATGTCGGGCTGCACCCAAAAGTTCCGGTCTTCTCTGAGAATGACGGCGTCTGCGAGCGGTGTATCTCGGAAGGCCGCCCAACCGCGAGAGAGATAATTCACAGGGACAAGCTTGCCGCCTGCGTCACGGATAAACGTTTCAAGCGGCTCCTGCTCGATTTCGAGAACGTCCGCGGCTGGGTTGTCCGCTTTTACGATTCGCTGAACTCGACCATCTACAAAGTAAACACCCGCGCCAGCGATCTCCGGCAGCCGGGAAGTGATGACGATCTGGTCAGAAAAAACCTTGTATGTTCCGGGGGTCGCCTGGGGAGATTCCCGGTATCCGATACTATGGAGATGGCTTATCTCCGTCTGAAGGTCAACGCGCTGGCCTCTGCGTATTTCACGCGGTGAGGGAAAGAGCGTGATTGTCGGATCGGAAAGTAGCCGGTCAATACCGCCACCGTCGATCCGAGTAACAGCGTCTCGAAAGTTCGCCACCACAGCAACCCCGAATAGGATTCCAGCCGATGCGAAGATCATTGCGGCGACAAGGAATGCGATAGCGTATGGATTGCGGTGGTTGAGCATTTCCGGCCTCCATCAATTGATCTCGATCAGAGGCGTATCCAGATCTGGGCCGATGAGAATCACGTTGGGTTCCGTCGCAGTGATGGGCTTGGGACTGGTAAGGACCGGACGCGAACGCACCCAGCGTATTCCAACAACTATTACGATTAGGCCGCATGGCACCGCTAGCGCCCAAAGAAGGCCAGGAAAAAACTGGACCCGCCCGGCCTCGAGCATCAGCACCGCACCAGAGATGATGAGAAAGATCACGCCAAATGCGCAGAGCGAGAAAACGAATTTGATCACCCAAAAAAGAGTCGTCTTCATGTGGTTCTAGCCTCCTAATTCAAAGCGTGAGTTTGTTGTACTGGTAGGCAAACAGCTACTAGCGGCCCGCCACCGAGTTGAGACAGCAATGGCAGTTCATCTTTTAACGGGTCCCCAATTCCATTTGCGAAGTGCGCGAGATGGAAACCGACAGGGGTCAGGTGCCGCTGCACCTTTGGCCAGAGCAGTGGTGTGGCTTCGCCCGCGGTCACATCGTTTAGCAGCGGCAATCGCTGCCAAGCCAGCTTGGCGGTAGGTGCAACGGGCGGCATGAATTCAAGCGTCAGGTGTTGTGCCACGGGTTTCGGGGGGATGGGCGGCGGCATCACGGGAATAGGTTCCGCCACTCGGTGCGTCGGTAGCCGATCGCCGCTGTTCTCGGCCACCGAGGTGTTTTCGGATTGTTCTGTCCCTCGCGGTCGCCATTGCCGGAAGAAGACGCTTCGAACCGCGAGTACCTTTTGGCGTGAGCTTTCGAGATGGTCCTCCAGACCTACTTTTTTTCGTCGCATGACGAGGCTTCCGAACGGTAGAAATTCGAAGAACGCGCTTAACGCAAAGCACGCCCACGCGGCAGGATCGTTTAGCCGCAGTCGACCGATGTAGCTTGAGAGCACCTCGGTAGGCGGCGGCGAATAAGCGGGGATCCTGAATAGTGAGCCATGCCACGCGGACGGAGGCGCAGTGGCGGCAGTTTGGTTGAGTGCCGCAGCAGATGCGCTCAGGGCGTCGGCCGCTGCTTTCCGGTCAATGGCAGGTGTTAATGGCGGAATTGTCAGGACCGACATGGCATCCCGCCACTTTTTCGCTTCTTTCGCATTTGCAGGAAGCGCAACGAACTCCGGCGTCGCGATAAACTTCTCACCGCTCTGGCGGGCGTCAAACTGCTGGTTCTGGAGGTCCAAGAGGCGCCTAGAGGTGCTCTCATAGAACCCATTGGCCGCTGTTTGGAGTTCGACCACCTTGGCGGTGATCTCTCCTTGAACTTGGTGGTAGAATTCAGCCCAGGCTTTGGCTTCGTCCTGCACGAGGTCCGGGCACACCGCGGTCTTGTAGAGGCCAAGCGCAGCGAGTCCCAGAGACAAGAAGCAGAAGGGCGCCAAAATCGCGGCAAGCATCACTTTGTTCTGGCGCTTCTCGCGAGCCGTGGTTTGGGCGGCTAATCGGCGGTGGCCGTCGAAAACCACAAGGACAGAGGAAATCGCTAACAGTTGCATCAGAGTTCGGTCATCGGGCCGCAGAACGCTTGCGCCACGGTATGCAGTCCCGCCGACGACGACCATCAACGAAAGCGATGCGATAAACGCGAGGTTATTTTCCAGCCACCCGCCAGCGGTGGAGAGCAGTTCCTGCACCTCCATCAGCCAATCCAGAACCGTGCCGGACGCCCCCCCGGCCTTCGTGCGCGCATATGCAACGCTTCCGAGGAAAACAATGCCGAGCAGGCCCAGGAACCCAATCGCGACGTACACCATGTGGACCTCCTACCGGGCATGACGAAGACGACCCAAACCTGTCAACGCTTGCCTGACATCGTGCAGTATAATGCATGAACTTCCGCTAATGCAACAACGAAATGCTCTGCGTTTTAGCAAAGCTAGATGCCAATTGTTGCGTGAAGTACGAAAGGTGTTTATTGGGGATCCGCTACAATACAAAAAAAGCACCAGCGAAAAGCTGGTGCTGTCCCGTTTATCGCGGGACTAGAGCGAGGGCGGGACGTGAAATCTCACAGCGGCCACGGTGAAGTCCCGATAGAACTGCCACGCACTGTCGCTCTTATTGATGACGAACCCGTCCGGACGGCGGTAGCAAAGATGTCGGTGCCGCCCTGGCCCGTTCACCATTTGCGTAAATATCCATACCTCCGCGACGCGTTCGTCATCGTTCCGAACGGCAGTGACCGCGTCGATACGCGCGGCGTAGACGTAAGAGCAGCGCCCCTGATTGCCTACTCGTGAGTCACACTCTCCCGTCAGGAGAAGAGTGCATCCCACAAGTCCACCAAGCGTCCGTTGCACGAACCCTGCGTCCTGAGAACTCAAGACCTCCTCGATTGTTGTCGACAATTGCTCGGGCATTCGAGCTGACCTCCGTTGTGATTTAGTTGCGTACTGCACCCCATCCGCAGCAATACACAACGGGTCGATCCTTGTCGCGATTTCGAGGGTGCCAACGTGTTCATCAATAAGCATTTTAAGACCTCAATATCTTAAATGGGCATAGCACGACTTCACAACTTAGCTTTGTATCGTAGCAGACTCATTAATTTTTGTCAATTGCAATTTGGCGCACGGAGTATTACACTTTGAAGTGTGCCCCGAACCCCAATGCAACGTCCCGATCGGCCGTATCGCATAATAGGGCGTGAACTCCAGTATCGCCTTAACAGAAAAGGCGAGGAAAAGTCCAAACTAGCAAAGGCAATAGGCATCCCCATCAATAGCCTCGATTCGATCATGCGAGGCTATCGCCCGTTCCCGAGCGAAAAGATTGACAAGGCCTCGGCGTTCCTTGCAAGAGGTGATGGGGACGACAAGAAGCTGCGCGAGATCCTCAACGCTGCGAACACTCCTGGAGCGTCGCGGCTCCTTCTTCTGCAGAATTTTGAGGAGCCGTTGCAAATTGGGTATGTGGAATGGCATCCGTTCGCCGCTCCAGGGCTGGGCACAGAACCCGGAGGTATGCTCGTCGACCTCATGCACCTGCTCTGCAACCTCCTACAGTTGCCGTATGAGTGGCGTCGCCTGAAATTCCACGAGATGGTTCCCAGTTTAAGGAATGGTGATGTTGACCTCGTCGTGGGATTCGTCCTCGAAACTCTGTATAGGCGTGCGCACGCTTCCTTCGTACCCCTCTTCCTTCCCTACCGAGTTGGAATCAACGCGGTCACCCGCTCAAGTGAATTCACGCCAAATGCTCGCCCCCAGCTCATCTTAGATGAACTGAAGGCTGCATCCAGTCGTTCAGATAATCAGATCAAGTTCGTAACAGTGAAGGGCGAGCTCGCAGACGAATACTTACCTGCGTTAGTCCCCGGCGCTAAGAGCCTCCAGGAAAAGGAATTGTCAATCGAACACGCTATACGGCATCATGTACAGCGTTCAGACCGAGTTGTCGTTTTCGCGGACCATGTTTCATGTCAGCGCGCGATCGATGACATCACCGAGGCCGACGATCGCCTGCATCAACTCTTTAAGGACCCACTGGGTCGTTTTCAGGGCGGATTTCTGCTGCCGTTCGATGACAATGACTGGACAGAGTACTTTCAGACCGCCTTTAAGCACCTTCTGCTTGCTAAGCTCCCAGCAACGATGGGTATCATTGGCAGGTATGCCGACCAGACCTCTCAGTGGCTTGACGATGCGCCGGAAATCGATGGATTTAGTAGTAGCCCTAATGCATACAGCTTCGTAGGGCTGGATCAATGGCTTAACCTCTGTTGGGACGATAAGGTGAGGGATATACCTACATCATGGTACGTTAAGTCTCGGAGAGCAAGACAAGAACAAGAAGTGAAGTGAAGGAGCTAGCACAGTGAGAGCACAAAAGTATTTGGTTGTTTTATTGTTCCTGCTATTGGCGAGTGCCTGCACGAGAACACAGCCCACTAACGAGGAGTCCGTAATCGATCGCGTTCGCAGCTCTCATCGCCTGAAGGCTGCATATGTCGTCTATCCACCCTTCGTCATAAAAGATTCGAACAGTGGGAAACTCTCCGGCTACTTCATTGACCTCATGTCTGAGATTGCATTCAACGGGCAGTTTCAGGTCGATTATGAAGAGGCCAAGTGGGGCACCATGGTCGCCGGTCTCGAAAGCAAACGCTACGATATTGTCGTCAGCGGCATCTTTCCCACCATTCCGCGCAGCTTTGCGGCCTCGTTTGCCCGCCCGATAATGTATGTAGGCTTGAGCGCGGTCGTTCCAGCCACTGACACGCGTCAATGGACGGCAGACACATTGAAAAACCCTGGCCTTCGGATCGCCGTCGTTAACGGTGAAGTCGGCCACGAGTACCTAAAGCGCTACTTGCCTAACGCTCAGGCGATTGTTCTCGATACGGCAGACATTAGCCGAGCCGCCTTGGAAGTCCTCAGTGGCAGAGCTGACGTGGCGATAGCGGAGAGCATTACGATGGTTGAATTTGCGGCTGCCAACCCGAAAGTAAAGGCCCTGTTTGTGGAGAATCCGCTTCAAGTGTTTGGTTCGACCTTTATGATTCGTCGCGGCGACCCAGATTGGCTTAACTTCATTAATACAAGCATAGATTTTCTTGAGGCGTCAGGCTCGTTACGAGCTTTGGATACCAAATATAAGTCATATTCAGGGCTGTGGCGCGACCGGACTCTTCCATGGAAATAGTGTATGTCACCGCTTGACGTCCTTCTGGCCGGAAGGCCGGCATACCTTCGAGGATTGTTGATTACGATTGCGGTATGGGGTATATCTCTCGGAATCGGGACTTCAGTCGGACTCATTGCTGGATGGGGAAGGTTTTGGCTTCGCAGTCGCTTACCAAAATGGTCGGTGTTCATCACTGAAGGCGTCCCGCTGCTCTTCCAGGCAATACCGCTTGTAATTTTATTGGTTTGGTTTCACTACCTATTGCCATCTATCGTCGGTTATGCGGTGCCTCCATTTTGGACGGCGGTGATCGTATTTACCCTGTATATTGCCTTTGCGGTGAGCGATATATTCTCGAATGCCCTTCGAAATATCCCAAAGGGCGAGATTGAAGCCGGATTTGCGCTCGGTCTCGATGAAGCGACTGTAGCGCGTCGAGTTGCGCTTCCGCTCGGCTTGCGATCTTCATTTCCGAACCTTTGTTTCCTAGGTGTAGACGTACTAAAGCTCATTAGTTTGGCATCTCTCATAGCACTTGACGAGTTGCTACATGTCACGGATACAGTAATCGCTCACACCTATGTAGCACTGCCTTCTTACACGGCCTTGGCGCTTCTGTTTCTGGTTATGATTTTGCCATTACAGATCGGCGCCCGGCGTGTAGCAAAGAACTACTCCATCATCAGATGAGCAATTCAGGGACAGATTCGATATCGCTGAGTGTTTCGGGATTAACCGGCAGATTGTCAGACCAATTTGCTCTGGGTCCGATTTCTTTCGACGTGCGGGCCGGTTACCACCTGGGAGTCATTGGGTTAAGCGGAAGCGGCAAGAGCACGCTTCTCCGAATACTTGCACTATTCGTGACTGCTGATACTGGTTCGATTCAGACGCCAGTGTCCTACATATCTTTTGCCGAGAACACCTATGTCCGTAACCAAAGCCTAATACTGCGTCACCGGCGATATCTCGGTTATGTTGCGCAACAAAATTCGCTGTGGCCCCACCTCACGGTTCAGGAGAATGTAGAGCTTGGTTTAAGACACGTACTGAAGCTCAGCTCTGTGGAACGCCACCGGCGGTCGGCTCAGTTACTAGGGCAACTGAGCCTTTCGCATCTAGCGAGCCGCAAAGTTTGGGAGATTTCAGGTGGCGAGGCGCGTAGGACTGCGGTCGCTCGAGCGCTTGCCCTCCAGCCGCGAGTACTGCTCCTTGATGAGCCTGATACCGGATTGGACCCGCTCCGTTCTCAGCAGCAGATGAAGCTGATTTTGGCGACTTGTGAAGAGAAGGGGGCTACCGCCATAATCGTCAGCCACAACCCTGCTGTAATTGAAGAGTGCGCACGGACGGTCATTGTGTTGGACGGTGGACAGCAAGTTGAGTCTGGCGACACGCAGCTTGTGCTGGAGCAGCCCAGAGCTGAGATTACGACGAATATCGTACGTTCGGCCGGGTGGATGCGCCGAGGCGAAGTTGGCGAATGGAGACCTGGCAAATTGTAGCTAGAAGGTCGGCCGTTTTCGGCCGAAGAGGGAAAAGAGGAACTGGTGAATCAAATGAGAACAAATACAACGACGCAAAACAACGATGGCATTGCCGCAATTGCTTCTAACTTCGGGGCAGAAGCTGTGGAGGGAGGCGAGGAACATCCCGTGGATCTTCCTGACTTTCCGTTGCTGATGCACGTTGAGAATCCGGAGAACGCCTGAAATGGAACCCGCGGATTTTGTGTGGCGACCATCGCGGGATTCCGCGCTCACTGAAAAGATCGCCTTGGCGGAGCGGATTGCATTAGCCTTTCGTTCGCTCGCTAAGAACCGGGCGGAGATGGGCACCTCGGTGGAGAACTGCCTCGATCGACTGCGATCGCTCGGCGATACTCGCGGACCTGCAGCATGCAGCCCCGATGTATTCAGTTTGTATTTCTGGATTAGAGACATTGTCCGTGACAAGTCTTGTGCGCACAGCTTACGGTCCATAATCCAAGATGTTGATAAGCTGCCCATGTCGGTCAAGAATGAACAGAATCGCGGCATACGTAACACCGAGAGGCTTGGGATCAGCGTGGACCTGGCGTCCGGCGACAGTGGTGAACTTAGGTCTCTCGACCGCGGCGCAGCTCAGGTTCAGAAGATGAGCCGAGCTGTGGCTGTCGCCTTATGCCCGCTACTGGAGCCCGACGCAGAGAGTCTTAGCCGCGTGAAGGCTGGCGTGCTGCTGATGAAGAGTGTTTGGCCAGAAGCATACGACGAGTTTGCGGTTGTCGTCCATCGCTTGATCATGTACCACGGACACGCCGTAATTGGTTTCACAGATTTCCGTTACCATGGATCAATATTCTTCAAACATGAGTGGCTGATGAAGAGAGGGTCAGAGGTTGATATCGCTGAAGATCTGATCCACGAGGCTGCTCATGTTCGTCTGAACGCAACGATGGCGTTGACGCCGTTATTCACAAACGATTTTCGCGAGATCTATCGGACACCGCTACGCGAGGATTTGCGGCCTATGTACGGCGTATTCCACCAGATGTTCGTACTACTTCGCGTCGCAGAGCTGTACAGGCGACTGGACAGTACGAGTCTCGGATTACAGGATCATTTCAGAATCCGGCGGAGCCAGTTTGTCTCTGCATTAGAAGTTGTAAAGCAGAATGCGGCCCTTACGCCGTCTGGGCGCATGCTGTTGGGGAGCATTGAGCAGGCGAACGACGAACTCGCTTTGTGCGCCTAAAGGCAGATCCGGACCGGGCGGCCGTCGACAAGGATTCAGGCCGCCCGCCCGAGTGACGCACAAACCGCTGTCGTGGATTAGAACGAATCGCCGATGATCGAATCCGTAAGGCGCACAAGAGCACTAAATGGAGCTTAAAAGACCAAAGCAGACCGTGCTTCGCTGGCCCTTAATTTCAGAAACACTAGTATATCGTCGACGGGGGAGAGTGCCATCATCATGATCTTCGGAGACGCTCCGCCCACGCGGTAAAGCTCCGCCAACTGGTCGATTGCACCCCCGAGTAGACCATGAACCTGCGCAGCCTCCTCGGGACCCATCGTTTTCAAAATGCCGGCGTTACCGAGTTCCCGGAGTTCCAACACCCAGCACCACAGCGTGGAGGTGAGCGCCTCCAGCAGCTCAAAATCCACGTCTTTTCCATGGTTTTGGAGCGGTTGTCCCGAGAGCCACTCTTCGAAGCCCGAGATGAATTCCCCGAGCGCCGGAGCGATCGAATTGCTGAATTGCTGTTCGTTTTGTGCGTTCATCAGCAGTACTCCATGCAATATATTGCATGAAGTACTATAACGCAAACGCCCGTTCAAGACAACTGAGGCATCTTCGCGATTCCTTAATCGCGCACGTTGGCCATAGTGACCCTCAGGCGTCAAGCCGGGCATGGCATTCATAGAAATCCCGCGCGCAGCGACAAGATCATCGGAACTCCTCCGTAAGTGCTTGAACCGATTAGCTTGGTTTAGAATAGGATTCAACGGCCCTGGTTAAAGGACCTCTGCCGAGTACCAGGATGCCGCTTAAATCGTCGAGGCGTTAAAACTTCGGCAAGGCAACAGCTATAGAATCGACTACAACGAGTTTGCCCGGCCAGGAAAGGCCCACAAACTACTAGGGCAATCCGAACGGCCGACCCCTGCCCCAAGACAATGCACCGTCTCGACCTGGGATTCGGATATCGTGCTCGTTCAGTTGGAAGTCGCTTCTTTCAATGGACCCGGTTCAATTTCGCATCCGATGCGAACCCGACCGCCACACGTTCCGGGTGTTTTACGATTCGTTTCATTTGAAGCGCTCATCGGATTGTCTTCCGAAAATTCTCGCTGCAAACGCGGATAGCAAATCAAGCCGGAATTTCACGTCTACAAAATTATCTACAGTGGTTTTCGGAGCAGTCCCAAAACCCTCCGTAAACTACTGAAAAGGCTGGTCGGGCCGGCGAGATTCGAACTCGCGACCTCTTGCACCCCAAGCAAGCGCGCTAGCCAGGCTGCGCCACGGCCCGATGCTTTATCCTAGCAGGTCGAGAGCGGTTTGTATCTCCGACTTCGTATGGAGATCGCCCGTCTCGGTCGTGACCTCCACTCCGGCACGGTACAACTCCCGGGCCTCATCCAGCCGGCCGAGCCGTTCCAGTGTCTGCCCGCCGTGGAAATAGGCGGCGGCGTATTTGGAGTTCTCGGCCAATAGTGTGCGAAATTCGGTCATGGCCTGCTCCAACTGGCCGGCGTTCTTGTACTCCATCGCCAGGCCATACCGGAGAAAGCTGTCGGACGGTTTCTGCTCTAACAGATTCCGCAGAGTTTCCATACGTGTTGTGCTCATCGGCTGTGCTACCATACCTCCGAAAAATGGCCTGCCCGTTCTTCCGGCCCATCCGCGTCCACCCGCTCCAGGCGGCGTCGGCCCGATCCTCGATGCTCCCGCTCGGCACCTTCTGGGCCGGCGACTGCCTCACCACCCAAACTCCCGTCGACGACCCGGCGTTGCTCCCAGCTTGCAATCTCGGCTACGCGCGCGGCGCCTGCCCGCACTTCCCGCCCGGGGAGCCAGCCGACGCCGTCCGCTTCACCATCGCCCGCGACGAAGGCGCTACCATCCGCATCTATTATGTGATGGAACGCGATCATCATCCGCACCAACACGGCGCGCTCGAGTACTCGCGCGAAAGCCGCGCCATCCTCACCGAGGCCCCGCCCGCTCTCACCCGCCAGGCCGCCGCCTACGCCGAAACCTACCTCGGACGGATCCGGGAGCTGCATGCTACCCGGTAAGGCCGTCCGCGAATCCGTTTCCGAGTATTCCGAGCTTGCGCTCCCCAACGACGCCAACAGCCTCGGCAATGTGCTCGGCGGCAAGGTCATGCATCTCGTGGATCTCGCGGCTGCCATGGCCGCCATCCGCCACTCCCGCCGGCCCTGCGTCACCGCCTCGGTCGACAGCCTCCACTTTCTCCACCCCGTTCGCATCGGACAGCTCATCGTGCTGCGCTCTTCCGTGAACCGGGTCTTCCGCACCTCCATGGAAGTGGGCGTCCAGGTGGAAACCGAGGAGTTGCTCACCGGCCGCAAGCTGCATACCTGCTCGGCCTACCTTACCTTCGTCGCCCTGGATGACGACCGTCACGCCACCGCCATCCCGCCCGTTATTCCCGAATCGGAGGACGAGCATCGCCGTTTTCGGGAAGCGGGCGAACGCCGCGAATACCGGCTGGCCATGCGCAACCGTTTGCGCTCGTGAGGCCCGCCGGCGGCGGGATCGAATCTCAGCCTTCCTTATAGATGTACTTGATGCACGGCTTGTACAGCAGAATGTTCGGTTCGCCCGTGCGGTTCACCTTGAGACAGGTCTTGTCATACCACTCGATGACTCCGTGCAGCGTCTCCCCGTCCCGCAGCACGAATACCATCGGCGTCTTGGCCTGCATCTGCTTTACGTAATAAAAATTCTCGGCGTTGGTTTGATCCGGTGGAACCGGCTTTTTCTGCTGCGCCTGCGGAGCCCGCCGCGGAGGCGGGATCTGCTCCTTGATCTCGTTGAGAGACGGACGAATCAGCTTACGATTGACAGCTTCCACGGGATGCCATCCTTCTGAAAGGGTTATGAGGACCGTCGCCTTAGGCTCGGTTCCGGTTTGGGTTCAAGTGCTTGCTTGACCCATAAATATCACACTGACCAAACGGCTGCAACGTTAACGCCAAAGGCGCGCTCTATTGCCCGGCCCGCCTGCGCCGCCACTCAAAAAGAACCACCCCCGCCGCCACCGATACGTTAAGCGACGAGATCTTCCCCGCCATCGGAATGCGCACCAGCAGGTCGCAATGGCGGCGCACCTGCTCGTGCAGCCCCTTCCCTTCGCCGCCCAAAACGAATGCGGCCGGGGACGCATAGTCCGTCCGGTCATGGTCTGACGTGCCGCGCTCATCCAGGCCGTAGATCCAAAAGCCGCGTTCTTTCAGCTGCTCGAGCGTCCGGTTGATGTTGGTCACCCGCACAATCGGCAGGTATTCCAGCGCGCCTGCCGCCGCCTTCGCCACCACGTCCGTCACTCCGGCCGCACGACGCTCCGGAATGATCACAGACCCCGCTCCTGCCGCGTGCGCCGTCCGGATAATCGCGCCCAGGTTGTGAGGGTCCTCCACGCCATCCAGCACCACCACCATCTCGGACGACCCGGCCTGCGCCAGGTCCGCATACCTGGTCGACGCCCCCATCGCGACTACACCCTGATGGGCGGCGCTGCCCGCCAGCCGGTCGAGCGACGCCCTTGGTTCAAAGCGCACCGTGACCCCGCCTTGCCGCGCCAGGTCGATGATTTCCTGCAACCGCTGCCCGCCGGCGCCCTGCGCCACCAGGACCCGGTCGATCGGGCGGCCCGCCCGCAGAGCTTCGGCGACGGGATGAATGCCGCTCAAAATCGGCATTTATTCCTGTGGTTGGATATTCAGGCTGTTATTGAAGCGGTTGGTGAAGTTGGCCATGGCGGCCAGCAGCGTGATCTCAACCACCTGCTCGTCGTTGAAATGGTTCTTCAGAGCGTCACGGGTGGTCGCCGCATCCGCCGTCTTGGTGAGTTCCCGCGCGTACCGGATCGCCGCCAGCTCGGCTGCGGCAAAGGATTGGTCGTTGCCCGATTTCAGGGCGGCCAATTCCTCCTCGGTGATACCTGCCTTCTTGCCCGTGGCGGTGTGCGCCCAGGCGCAGAAGACGCAATGATTGGTGAAGGACACGGTGAGGTAAACCAGCTCCTTGATGCGCCGGTCCACCGACCCCGGCCCGGCCACCGCGCCGTAGAACGGGACGAAGTTCTTCAGCGCCTCCGGCCGGTTCGCCATGGCGCGAAAGAAAGGGTTCGGCTTGTTCTGGTTCTTGGCTTCCAGTGCGGCCAGAAACTCATTCTGGGCCGGTTCGACATATTTGATGTGTGCGGACATAGCCAACAGTATAAGTGTCAGCGCGCCAGCATCCGAAGAAACTCCGTATCGCCCTCCACAAAATCAAAACCGGCCAGCCGCTCCCGAGCCTCCCAACGGATTTCGTGGAATACCCGGTTTTGGGGCTCACCCTGGTATCGAAGCACGCGAAAGAACAGCAGAAGGATGGGATTCTTTCCCGGATAGGTGTATTCGTACCGCGTAATCTCCTCGCCCGCCGCACCGCTCACCCCGAGCTCCTCCTCCAACTCCCGCGCCAGCGCTTCCGCGGCCGATTCGCCGGGTTCCACTTTTCCTCCCGGGAACTCCCACTTCAGAGGGTGCGACTGCGCGGCAGTGCGGCGGCATATCAGCACACGTCCGTCCCGCTCGAGAATGCCTGCCACCACCTGAAGCATGCCAATATTGGAGCATATGTACTCCGAGCGGCTGCTCGATCATTTCCAGAATCCGCGCAACGTGGGCGAGCTCGCTCCGCCCGCGGTCACGGTGGAAGTGTCGAACCCCGCCTGTGGCGACATTCTGCGCCTGTCCGGCCGATTCGAGAAGGATACGCTCGTTGAAGCCCGGTACAAAGTCCGCGGCTGCACCGCTTCCATCGCCGCGGGCTCCGCGCTCACCGAATGGATGGCCGGGAAGACCCGGGCCGAGCTCGCGCGTTTCGAGCGGAGCGTCCTGGAAGAGGCGGTTGGCGGTCTGGCCGCCGAATCGAAGCATGCCGCCGTGCTGTGTGCCGACGGACTGAAACGCCTGTTAGCCGCGCCGGTCTAGCGTCCGCCGCGTCCGCCTGCACCCTCGCTCGAAGGAGGCACAATGCCCTTCAACCGCAGGTAGACTGCCGTGGCGCCGTACACCTCATTAAGATGCACGTTGTTCTGAATCAGGGTGGCGATCTTGGGCGACATGGCTCCGCCGCGTCCCGCCATCATTTCCACCGCTGTCGTGTCGTTCATGGCTTCCCAGGCAGCGTCGCATTCATCGAAGGATGCCTTCAGCCCCGCTACCAGATCCGCTTTGGCGGTCTTGCCCGTGATCGGATTCTGCTTGGCCTCGCCACCCTTGACTCGGCTGCATCCGGCGATTTGCCCCGCCATGTGGACCACGCGCTCGGCGAAGCTCTGCACGTCCGGGGTCGGCTTATAGCTGTAATTCTCCTCCGGCATCTTTTCGGCCATCTTCAGCCAGTTGCCTTTTACGCCGTTATAGGCGTTTTTCTGCGCGGTGATGAGCGCGCCAATGGGCGTTTGCGCCTGGACGATGCCGGCGAAAGAAGCGGTGAGAACCAAAGCGGCGATACGGTGCATGCGAGTCTCCTCTGAGCAATGGTGGGGAACCGGCTGCTATTTTACCGTAACCTTTCGGCATCCGGAGGCAATACCCTGGTGTGAGCGCAGTGGCGGGCATGGTCGAGACCGAAGAACATTTCCTGATAGCGGCGCGCCAGGGCGACGAAGTGGCCTTCCTCACTCTTTACCACCGGCATCGAACGCCCCTCTACCGGTTTGCCTGGCGGCTCACCGGGTCCATGCCCACGGCCGAGGACCTCACGCAGGAGTGTTTCCTGGCGCTTCTCCACGGGACGGGGTTCGACGCGCGGCGCGGGGCTCTGCGCACCTATCTGTTCGGTGTGATCCGGCACCTGGCGATGAAGCACGTACGCCTCTCCGGACGTGAAGAGGAAATGGAGGACGCGGCCGCGCCCCCGCTCGCGCTCGAAGGCTTATTGTCGGCCGAGCGCTCGGAAATGGTGGCGTCGGCCATTGCCGCCCTTCCGCCGCTGCAGCGGGAAGCGCTGATCCTGTTCGAGTACGAGGGTCAGTCGCTCGAAGATATTGCGTCCATCACCGGCGTGGACTCGAACGCGGTCAAAGCGCGGTTGTTTCGCGCGCGGGAATCCTTGCGCAAACGGCTCTCGCCGCTCCTTGCGCCCCGCAGAGAAAGGAATTGGTCATGAACGAACAGGATCCGCTTCGCCCCGTCCTGCGCGAGTGGGAGGCGCCGGAGCCGCCGGCTACGCTCGATGCGCGCGTGCTCGCCGCGTATCGCGCCACGCAGCGCCCTTCGGTCTGGCAGCGTATGTGGAACTGGCGCGTGAGTCTCCCGGTTCCCGTGTTCGCCGCGGTCTTGCTTTTGATTGCGTTATTCATCTTTCGTTTTCGTTCTGCTCCGGACCCGGCTCCCGTCGCCGGCGTTCGGGGTCATATCACCGAGCTGGATGCGGCGGGCTTCCAGCCTCTACCCGACGGCGCTGCCCGCGTCGTGAAAGTCGGAAAAACCGGAGAAATACAGCAATGATTCAACGTATGGCGCTCGTCGCCGTCCTGGCATGCGTCCCCGCCCTGGCGCAGTTCAAATCCGAAGGGCTGGTTGTGATCTTCCGCAACGGCACACGCCTGATGGTCCATACCGGAACCACGGGGCAGAAGTCGCCGTTTTCCACCAGTGGAACCATCGCGTTGGGCGATGGCGAAGCCAGCTCCCATCGCCTGGTGCTGGATCGCGGCCAGCCCATTTTCGGATACACCATCGATGCCTGGGCAGTAGCCAACGCCAGGGATCTCTACTCCATTCGCATTCGCCCGCTCGACCCGCACTATCTTGCCCTGCTCCCCACGGATTCCCCAGGCCGCAAGACCGATGGGCCCATCGCCACCGTATCGGCAACGCGCGAGTTTCCCGGCGTCAAGATCGGCGAAGCCGTGAGCATCGACATCATGGCCAATCCCGCTACCGGGGAGCGTATCTATGATGTGATCGAGCCCGTCGCTCAGCCTGATCCTTCGTTCCGCCGCCCGGCCACTCCGCCCGACAGTTTCTCCTTCCGTAGCGTGGGCGTCGTCGTCAACGGCGCCACCGTTCACCAGGCCGGCAACAGTTGGCTGATCGGCCCGGCCATGCGCGTCAGCATTCCAGGGCACGGCACATTTGTCCTGTCCCAGGAGGCGGTGACCACTCCCCCCTTCCTGCCCACCGGCAGGGTGGAGGGCAAAGTGTTGAAGTTCGGCGAAGGAAATGATTGGGTGGAGATCCGTTCCAAGAGCAATATCCTGAGCAAGTCCGAAAATGCCGTGGTGTGGGTCTACCATCTGCCGGAGAATGACAAGGATCCCGGCGTGAGCATGACCTCCGCCGACTATGCCACCATGCTCGTGCGGTCCCCCCGTGGAAAACCGGAGCTGGACAAAATGATCCAGGAGGCGCGCACCAAGCTGGCCCAGATGCAGCAGGTGCTCAGCCCCAACCACCCGGACGTGAGAGCGCACCAAGCGACCCTGGAGCGCCTGGAAAAAGAGCGCGCCGCGGAAGAGAAGAAGGAAGAATAGGCGCGCCCCGCCTGTTGCACAGCAGCCCATAGCTTGGGCTGCTACCCTACGAGCATGCTGCGGCCCGCTCTGGCGCTTGGGTTGTTTGCGGCCCTTGCCGCCGCTCAGCCGGTGGTGATCCGAACCACCACGCTGATCGACGGCAAAGGCCATGTGCTTCGCAACAAGGAACTGGCGGTGGAAGGCGGCCGCATCACCCGTATCGCGGACGCCAAACAAAAGCCCGACATCGACCTGAGCGGTCTCACGGTGATGCCCGGGTGGATCGACACTCATGTCCATCCCACCTGGTACTTCAACAGCGAGGGCCGTTATGAGCCCGGCGGGCGAGGCGCCAAATCCACGCCCCAACAGCAGGCGCTCTACGCCGCGGCCAACCTGTTCGCCACCCTCCAGGCAGGCTTCACCACCGTGCAGAGCGTGGGCGCGGAGCTGGATGCCGACCTGCGCAGCCTGATTGCTTCGGGCAGCATTCCCGGTCCGCGGCTGATCACCTCTCTGCGCCAGATCAATGAGCGGACGGGCGACCCCGAGCAGATTCGCGCCTTTATCCGCAAAATGAAAACCGACGGCGCCGATGTGGTGAAGATCTTCGCTACCGCGAGCATCCGCGACGGCGGCAAAATGACCATGACCCTAGAGCAGATCAACGCCGCCTGCGGCGAAGCCCGGGCGCAGGGCCTGCGCGGGGTGGTGCACGCGCATTCGCCGGACGGGGCCCGGGCGTCGGTAGAAGCCGGGTGCCTGTCAATCGAGCATGGCACGTTTCTGGACGACCGGACGTTGCAGCTGATGGCGGCGCGAGGAGCCTTCTTTGATCCGAATTTCCTGGTGCTCCACAACTATCTGGACAACCGGGCGAAATTCCTGGGAATCGGAAACTACAACGAGGAGGGCTTCGCCTACATGGAAAAGGCGCTGCCGCTGGTGGCCGAGGTCCTGCGCCGCGCGCGCAAGGCGCACGTTAAGGTGGTTCTCGGCACGGACGCGGTGGCCGGCGCCCACGGCCGTAACGCCCAGGAGTTCGTCTACCGCGTCAAAGACGGCGGCGACAGCCCCATGGACGCCATCACCAGCGGCACTTCGGTGGCGGCCGAGTCCTTGGGCCTCGCGGGAAAGCTCGGGTCGATCGCCGAAGGCATGGAGGCCGACCTGGTGGCGGTCCACGGCGATCCGCTGGCCGATATCACCGCGGTCGGCCGCGTCGCTTTCGTCATGAAGCATGGAGTCGTGCAGAGGAGCGAGCGATAGCCGGTGGTCCGCAGCGCTCCTCAGTTTACGGCGGCTGAAGCCGAGCGTATCGCTGCCGAAGTGTTCGGCCTGGAGGCCGCCGCTTCCGCCCTGCCCAGCGAGCGAGACCAGAATTTCCATTTCATCCTAAACCGCGAGAACCAATTCGTCCTCAAGATCGCGAACTCCGAAGAGGCTCTGGAAGTGCTGGCCATGCAGAATGCCGCGATCGAAGTGCTGGCCGGCGCCGGTACGGATCTCACCTGGCCTACCGTGCTCCCCTCCAAATCAGGCAACCAGGTTGTGCCGGTGGGAAGCGGCGCCGGGGGCACATACTTTGCCCGCTTGCTCACCTGGGTCGATGGACAATGTCTTGCCGCTGCGCGCCCGCACTCGCCCGGGTTGCTGGTCTCGCTCGGCCGCGCCATGGCGCAGATCGACCACGCGCTGGGCGCCTTTTTTCATCGGGCCGCGCAGCGCTCTCTGTATTGGGACCTTCGGCAGGCCGGAGCCGCGCGGCGCCACTGCGCTCTACTGGACCAGTCTCAGCGCGCACTGGTCGACCCGGTGTTCGACGCCTGGGACCGTATTGCCTGGGACAAGCTGCCTGCCGGCCTGATCCATGGCGATGCCAACGACTACAACGTTCTGGTGGATGCCTCTGGCGCCCGCGTCGTCACCGTCCTCGATTTCGGCGATATGGTGCACTCGGCCGTCATCTGCGATCTGGCCATTGCTCTGGCCTACGTGATGCTCGGCAAGCCAGACCCTATTCAAGCGGCCGCGCCGGTAGTCGCCGCCTATCGCCAGGTCCGGCCGATCACTGCCGATGAGCAGGCCGCGCTGATGCCGCTGGTAGCGGCGCGCCTGGCCATGTCGGTGTGTAACTGCGCCTGGCAGACGCGCGAATCGCCAGGCAACGAGTACCTGACCATCAGCAACCGCGAAGCATGGGCGCTGCTCGAGATGCTGGCGTCGCTGCCGGCCGGTTGGCCGGAGGCAGTGTTCGAGACTCCGCCCGCTACGCCCGCTCATCTTCTGCAAAACCGCCGCCTCCATTTGGGCCCGTCGTTGAGCATTTCCTACGATCAGCCGCTGCATATCATACGCGGCCGCGGGCCCTGGCTGTTTGATTCAGCCGGCAGGAGGTACCTCGACTGCGTGAACAACGTCGCGCACGTCGGCCATTGCCACCCGTGTGTGGTCGAGGCGATATCGCGGCAGGCAGCCCTGCTCAACACCAACACGCGCTATCTGCACCACCTCCTCGCCGCCTATATCGAGCGCCTCACCGGCCTGCTGCCTGAGCCTCTCTCGGTGGTCTATCTGGTTTGTAGCGGAAGCGAGGCCAATGAGCTTGCCCTTCGCCTGGCGCGTACACACACCCGGCGGGAGAGCGTGGTCGTGATTGAGACCGGCTATCACGGCAACACGAACGCGCTGGTGGAAATCAGTCCTTACAAGTTCGAAGGTCCGGGCGGCCGGGGCAAGCCGGCGCATGTCGAAATTGCGACCGCATCGGACCCCGCCTCGGTGTCCGATGCCGCGCGCCGCCTCGGCGCCCCCGCGGCCTTCCTCTGCGAATCCGCCTTGAGCTGCGCCGGGCAGGTGATTCTCCCTCCCGGCTACCTGGCCGAAGCCTACGCCGCCATCCGCGCTGCCGGCGGTCTGGCCGTGGCCGATGAAGTGCAGACCGGCTTCGGCCGCCCCGGGTCGCACTTCTGGATGTTCGAAACCCAGGGTGTAGTGCCCGACATCGTGACGCTGGGGAAGCCGATCGGCAACGGCCATCCGATGGGCGCGGTGATCACCACCGCCGAGATCGCCGCCTCGTTCGCCAACGGCATGGAGTACTTCAACACCTTCGGCGGCAATCCGGTATCGTGCGCCGCCGGGCTGGCGGTGCTCGATGTGATTCGCGACGAAGGTCTGCAGGAGAACGCGCGCCTCACCGGAGACTATCTGATGCGCGGATTGCGCGATCTGGCGGCGCGCCACCCCATCATTTCGGATGTCCGCGGGTTGGGCCTGTTCCTGGGATTTGAGATGACGGATTCCCGAGCCGCGTCGGAGCTGGTCAATCGGATGAAGGACCAGGGCATGCTGCTGAGCACGGACGGGCCCAGGCACAACGTTATCAAGATCAAACCGCCGCTGGTGTTCGGAAGGGCGGAGGCGGATCTGCTGTTGGACCGCTTGGACGCGGGGTTGGCCTGATTTCTACTGGTCGCGGCAGGAGTTCCCGGCCGGTGCTCCGGTCGGCGCCCCAATCCGGACCGCCGAATCGATGTTGCGAAAGCTCAGGTGCTGCACTCCAGGCGGCTTGGTGGGCGCCAGGGTGAAGAACGCTCCCACCGTGCCTTTCTGGCAGGTGATATTGAACTGGCCGCGCAGCCAATTCTCGGCCAGCATCGGTCCATAGGCGGAACACTCGCCCACCTCCGCCTGGAGCTTATCGATTTCCGCGCGGCGCTGCGGAATGGGAGCGTCCAGGAAGAGGTTCATAGCGGCGATCTTCTTGGCCTCGGCATCGTCCCATCCTTTCCATAGGTTGATGATGTGGCCGCGCATTTCCGTGAGCACGGGGGAGGGAGGCAGCTCGCGCTTTTGCAGGCCGCCGGCATTGAGCAATACGTCCCAGGCCTGATTGATGGGGGCCGACGGACCAACGTAGGTGAGGTTCGCCATGGCGAACATCCCCACCCCGTAATCGGGAAGCCATGCCATATAGGAGCCGAAGCCCGGTAGCCCGCCGCCATGGCCCGCAATCAACTCAAAGCGGCAATCGCTCGCAATGCGCAGGCCGAATCCATAGCCGGATTCCGACGCGGTCAGCTTTCCGTTCGTGCGCTGCACCGCCAGGTTGGCCGGGGTCCAGAGATGATTCATCTCCCGCACCGAGGAGCGGAGCACCGGTCCCGATTCCGGGTCGTCCCGGGCCGGCCAGGCCGAAAGATGAAAACCGACGTATTTTGCCAGATCCGATGCCGTAGTGAGCAGGCCGCCCATGGCGCCGAAGACGCCGTGCGGCAGCGGCGCTTCTTCCAGGTACGTTCCATCCGGCTGGAGCCTGTAGCCGGCGGCGCGCCGGGCGGCGGGCACCTTGGCAAATTCGAAAGCCGACTCGTCCATGTGCAGCTTTTCCAGGATGGCCGTGCGCACGTAACGCTCGTAGTCCATCCCGGAGGCTTTGGTCACGATGCGGCCCAGCAGGCCGAATGCATAGTTCGAGTACTCGTAGCGCGTTCCGGGCGGCGTGGAGAAGGGGATTCCCTGCCGCAACCAGGAGGTGAGCTGGTCATCGGTGGCGCTGAGCTGCTGATCGCCCCACGGATTGTCCTCCGGAAATCCCGCGCTGTGACTCAGGATGTGGCGAATCCTCAGCGGGGCGCTATCGCGCGTGGGAAGTTCCATCCGGGCAAATTCAGGCAGCCACTTCGAGACCGGATCTTCGAGCGAGAGCTTGCCTTCGTCGCGCAGCTTGAGAATGGCGAGCGCGGTGAAGCTCTTGGTCATGGACGCGATGCGAAAAACAGTGTGCTCTCCGGGCAGGTCATTGGTCGAGCGGTTGCGGACGCCCGATGCGCCAAAGTGCGCCATCCGTCCATCGATCACCAGGCCCCACACCATGCCGGGAATCTTTCGGGCGCGTGCATATTCCTGAAAAATGCGGTCGATTTCGGGGATGGCCGATTCCAGCTTCCGGATGCGGTCCGGGTCGGTGAAGCGGGCGGGCGGGTAGGCGTCCGCGGCCAGCAGCGGGAGCGCGGAGAAAAGCAGGGGCCAGGCGATTCGCATGGATGCAGTATGCCACGGCGGTCGCTCGCCGGACCGGCGGCCGCCCGCAGCTGAAGCGGGAAGGGGGCGCTGGACAAGCTGTCACCGGTTTTGGTAGATTAAGTGCTGAACAACTTTTCCGCTCAGTGGGAGGTTCGTGCGTTTACGCTTCGGACCGCTTGCACCAATGAGGAGACATGGCTCGCAAACCAGGTAAGCAGTATCAAGCCGCGCAAAAGCAGGTAGAGGCGAAAGAGTACGCGCTCGAGGCCGCCATACCGCTCATCCAGAAAATCAAGTTCGCCAAATTCGACGAGACGGTAGAGGTCCATATGCGCCTTGGGGTGGACCCCAAGCACGCCGACCAGATGGTTCGCGGCACGGTGGTCATGCCGAACGGGCTCGGTAGATCGAAGACCGTTCTGGTGATCGCCTCAGGCGACAAGCTGCGTGAAGCCACCGAAGCCGGCGCCGAGTTCGTGGGCGGCGAAGACATGGTCAACAAGATCCAGTCGGAGAGCTGGACCGGATTCGACGCCGTGATTGCCACCCCGGACATGATGCGCTCGGTCGGTAAGCTCGGTAAGGTGCTCGGACCGCGAGGCTTGATGCCCAATCCGAAGACCGGCACGGTCACGGTGGATGTCGCCAAGGCAGTCAAAGAAGTCAAAGCCGGTAAGGTGGAGTTTCGCGTGGACAAGACCGGCATCATTCACGCTCCCGTGGGCAAGTTGAGCTTTGCGGCCGACAAGCTGCTCGAAAACGCGGCCAGCCTGATTACCGCGGTCATCAAGGCCAAGCCGGCGGTCGCCAAGGGCAAGTACGTGAAGAGCGCGACGATCTGTTCCACGATGGGCCCCGGCGTTCCGATCGACACCACACCCTATACCGTAAAGGCGGCCGCAGTCTAAGCCCGGCACAGGTGCTCTCATGAAAAAGAAAGACGACAAGAGTAAAGATATCGATTCCTTGCGCCAGGATCTGGGCGGCCTGCAGAATCTGTTTGTTACGGGCTATGAAAAGCTGCGGGTGAACCAGGATTACGAGCTGCGCAAGGTGGTGCGCGGCGCAGGCGGCAAGTATCGCGTGGTGAAGAACAACCTGGCTGCCAAGGCCTCCGAAGGCACGGCATCCGAGCAGGTCCTCAAGGACTTGCGCGGGATGACTTCGATCGCCTACACGAGCTCCGACCCGGTGGCCCTGGCCAAGGCGCTCACGGTTTATGCCAAGGCGAATCCCACGTTTACGTTCAAGGCGGGCATTGTCGAGGGTCGCGCGATCGACATCAAGGCGATCAATGAGCTCGCCACGATGCCGTCCAAGGAAGAGATCTTCGCCAAGCTGCTGTTTCTGATCCAGGCTCCGGCGCAGCGTCTGGTGACGGCGCTGAATGCGGTGGGCCGCAATCTGGCGGTGGTGGTGGATCAGGGCGTCAAGGAGAACAAGTTTTCGGCGTAAGCCGGGAGGCCGGCCGCAAGGCTGGTCCAACAGTTTCTAAGAGTTTCTAAACGAAGGAGTTTGAAATGGCGGACATCAACGCAATTGCGGAACAGATTCAAGGCTTGACGCTGCTGGAGGCCTCCCAGCTCGTGAAGCTTCTCGAAGAGAAGTTGGGCGTGTCGGCGGCGGCGGCGGCTCCGGTGGCTGTGGCCGGCGGTCCGGCGGCGGCAGCAGCCCCGGCAGCCGAGGAAAAGACCGAGTTCACCGTGGTCCTGACTGGCGCCGGCGCCAACAAGATCAACGTTATCAAGGCAGTACGCGAAGTCACGAGCCTCGGCTTGAAGGAAGCCAAGGACCTTGTGGATGGCGCTCCCAAGCCCGTCAAGGAAGGCGTGAGCAAGGAAGAAGCCGAGGCCATCAAGAAGAAGTTCGTGGACGCCGGCGCGACCGTTGAAGTCAAGTAGGCTTCGGCTGTTGCGGCTAACCGGCAGGCCGCCCGTGCGGGGTCTGCCTGGCGTCTTTTTTGAGGGATTTGACGCAGGGTGTAAGCCCTGCTAGAATTTAGAGTTGGGCATTCGAGTCAGCGGTATCGATCCCAATTGGTGACTGTGATTCCCGAATCCTGGAACTTCAATTGCAGTTCGGTGCGAACTGTAACGCGGGGATTTCTGCGCATTCAGGACACGTGTACCCAAGCCCTCATCGCATCCGTCTCCAACACAGTACCCGTTGGTCCCCTTCCATTCTTTCAGGATCATTTGGCGTTCCGGCAGGCACCATCGGCCGGGACGCCGCTGGTTTTGCCCAGGTAAGTTCTTGGCATCGGTGCCTCTACCGTTAGAGAGGCCGTCAGGGAGTGCATTATGGATATTCAGCAAAACGGCGCCGCGAACGATCGAGTTGATTTTTCCAAAATCAAAGCCTCGATTCCGATTCCGAACCTCATCGAGGTACAGAAATCCTCTTACGAGCGGTTCCTGCAGATGGATCTTCTGCCCAACGAGCGGGAAGACATCGGCTTGCAGACCGTCTTCAACTCGGTCTTCCCGATCTCCGATTTCCGCGGCGTGAGCGACCTCGAATTCGTCGATTACGCTATCGGCAACTGGGAGTGCAAGTGCGGAAACCTGAAAGGCCTGCACCACCTCCGCTCCACCTGCCGGAGTTGCGGCGCCACCATCCGGACCGACCCTTTCCACGCCGGCGACATTCTCTGCCACCATTGCGGCACGTTCAACAAGAACGTGGTCACCTTCTGCAATAAGTGCGGCGACCCGGTGGGCCTGCAACTCAAGTACGACATGCAGGAATGCCAGGAGCGAGGCATGACCTACGCCGCTCCGCTCAAGGTCACCATCCGGCTCACGGTGTACTCCAAGGATCCCGAGACGCTGAAGAAGAGCGTCCGCGATATCAAGGAGCAGGAGGTCTTCTTCGGCGAAATTCCGCTGATGACGGACAACGGAACCTTCATCATCAACGGCACCGAGCGCGTCATCGTTTCGCAGTTGCACCGCTCGCCCGGAGTGTTCTTCGAGCGGGTTGCGGCGCAGGGCTACTTCCTGGGCAAGATCATTCCCTACCGCGGAAGCTGGGTGGAGTTCGAGTACGACAACAAGAACCTGCTTTACGTCCGCATCGATCGCAAGCGCAAGTTCTACGGGTCGGTTTTCCTTCGCGCCCTGGGCTACACCACCGATGAGGCTATCCTGCGCGCGTTCTATCGCGTCAGCAAGATCTCCATCAAGGACAAGAAGCTCTTCTGGAACGTGGACGAGGGCCTCACCGGACTGAAGCTCTCCTATGCCATCAACACCCGCAGCGGCGACACGGTGGTCGGCCAGGGCAAGAAGATCACGTCCACGCTGTTCAAAGAAATCCAGAAGGCCAAGATCCAGCAGGTAGAGGTGGCGGTCAACGATCTGGAAGGCGCTTACGTCGTGGCCGACGTGGTGGACATGTCCACCGGCGAAGTCCTGATCGACGCCAACAGCGAATTGACTCCGGTCGCCCTCGGCAAGCTGATCGAAGCCGGGATTACCGATTTCGAGGTGTTCTTTCCGGAGCGCGACGAAGTCGGCACCGTGATTTCGGCCACCATCCGGAAGGACAGCATCAAGACTCAGAAAGACGCCCTGATCGAGATCTACCGCAAGCTCCGTCCGGGCGACCCGCCGACCCTGGAGACCGCCACCCAGCTTTTCCAGGGCATGTTCTTCGACCCGCGCAAATACGACTTCTCGCGCGTGGGCCGCATGAAGTTCAACATCAAGCTGCATGACAATGCCGAGTACGCTCCGCCGGAGTGGCAGGCGATGGCCGGAAACAGCGGGCGCAGCCCGCTCGACCGCCGGACGCTCGATCAGCATGATTTCCGCCAGACCATCTCCTACCTGCTCAAGCTCCGCAAGGGCGTAGGCGCGGTGGACGATATCGATCACCTGGGCAACCGCCGCGTGCGCGCGGTCGGCGAGCTGCTGGAAAACCAGTTCCGCATCGGGCTGGTCCGCATGGAGCGGGCCATCAAGGAAAAGATGTCGGTGTACCAGGAAATGTCGAATGCGATGCCGCATGACCTGGTGAACGCCAAGCCCGTCATGGCCGCCATTCGCGAGTTCTTCGGATCCAGCCAGCTCTCGCAGTTCATGGATCAGACCAACCCGCTCTCCGAGATTACCCATAAGCGGCGTCTCTCGGCTCTCGGACCAGGCGGCCTCTCGCGTGAGCGCGCCGGCTTCGAAGTCCGCGACGTGCATCCCACGCATTACGGCCGTATCTGCCCCATCGAGACGCCGGAAGGTCCGAATATCGGACTGATCTCCTCGCTCTCCTGCTTTGCGCGCATCAACGAATATGGCTTTATCGAGAGCCCCTACCGCAAAGTCGTCAAGGGCACGGTGATCGATGAAGTCCAGGTCCTCAACCCCGGCGACACCGATACCAAGGTGGGCGACATTCTGCCGCGGCAGCAGGCCGAAGACATCAATCGCAAGCTCGGCGCCAAGAAGCAGCCTGCCGAGTACGAAGCCCATTGCGAGTATCTCTCCGCCTGGGAAGAAGACAAGTGGGTGGTGGCGCAGGCCAATGTGGAGCTGGACGAAAAGGGCCGCATCGTGCCCGATCTTTCGAACGCCCGCCAGGCCGGCAATTTCGTCCTGAAGCCCAAGGAAGAGATCGAATACATCGATGTCAGCCCCAAACAGCTGGTATCGGTAGCCGCCAGCCTGATCCCATTCCTCGAAAACGACGACGCCAACCGCGCGCTCATGGGTTCCAACATGCAGCGCCAGGCGGTTCCGCTGCTCCGCGCCGACGCCCCGTATGTGGGAACCGGCATGGAGCGGGTGACGGCGCGGGATTCGGGCGCGGTGGTGCTCTGCAAGCGTCCCGGTATCGTGGACTCGGTGGATTCCGAGCGCATCATCGTGCGTGTGGAAGGCGCGGCGCATGAAGGCCAGCTCTCACGCGAAGTGGGCGCCGATATCTACCAGCTCACCAAGTTCAAGCGCTCCAACCAGAACACCTGTATCAACCAGAAGCCCATCGTGCGCGTGGGCCAGCGCGTCGGCAAAACGGAAGTGCTGGCGGACGGGCCTTGCACGGACCTCGGCGAACTGGCCCTGGGACGCAACGTGCTGGTGGCCTTCATGCCGTGGCGCGGGTACAACTTCGAAGACGCGATCCTGGTCAGCGAGAAGCTGGTCAAGGAAGACTACTACACCTCGATTCACATTGAGGAGTTCGAAATTGAAGCCCGGGATACCAAGCTCGGACCCGAGGAAATCACCCGCGATATTCCCAACATTGCCGATTCTTTCCTGCGCAACCTGGACGAGAGCGGCATTATCCGTATCGGCGCCACCGTGAAGCCGGGCGACATCCTGGTGGGCAAAGTCACGCCCAAGGGTGAAACGCAGCTCACGCCGGAAGAAAAGCTGCTCCGGGCAATCTTCGGCGAAAAGGCTGGAGACGTAAAGGATGCCTCGCTCTACTGCCCGCCGGGCATCGAGGGCACGATCGTCGATTGCAAGATTTTCTCGCGCAAAGGCCAGGAAAAGGATGAGCGGTCCAAGTCGATCGAAGAGTCGCAGATCGCGCGCCTGCAGCGCAACCTGCAGGACGAGATCCGCATCCTGACCGATGAGCGAGCCAAGCGCCTGACGGCCCTCCTGGACACCAAGAAGCTGCTGGCCGATCTGCACGACGAGAAGACCAACAAGCGCCTGCTCTCCAAGGACACCGAGTTGAACCGCGAAATCATCGAGAAGATGAAGTCGCGCGACCTCAAGCGCATGCGCCTGGGCAACAAGGACCCGCGCCTCAACGAGCAGATCGACGAAATCGAAGAGATGACGTCGCGCCAGATTGCGGTGCTCGAGAAGATCACCGACGAGAAGGTGGCCAAGCTCCGCAAGGGCGACGAACTGCCCCCGGGCGTGATCAAGCTGGTGAAGGTCTACATCGCCATGAAGCGAAAGCTTTCGGTGGGCGATAAGATGGCCGGCCGCCACGGCAACAAGGGTGTGATCGCGCGCATCCTGCCCGAAGAGGATATGCCGTATCTGCCCGATGGGACGCCGGTCGAGATTGTGCTCAATCCGCTCGGCGTGCCTTCCCGCATGAACGTGGGTCAGATTCTGGAGACCCACCTCGGCTGGGCCGCCAAGGCCCTGGGTGTGCAGTTCGCCACTCCGGTGTTCGACGGCGCTACCGAGCGCGAAATCAAGAAAGCTCTCACCGAAGCCAAGCTGCCCACCTCCGGAAAGACCGTGCTGTTCGACGGCATGACCGGTACTCAATTCGAGCAGCCGGTGACGGTCGGCTACATCTACATGCTGAAGTTGTCCCACCTGGTGGACGACAAGATCCACGCCCGCTCCATCGGGCCGTACTCGCTGATCACGCAGCAGCCCCTGGGCGGCAAGGCCCAGTTCGGCGGACAGCGTTTCGGCGAGATGGAAGTCTGGGCGCTCGAAGCCTACGGCGCCGCGTACATCCTGCAAGAGTTGCTGACGGCGAAGTCGGATGACGTCTACGGCCGAGCCAAGATTTACGAAGCGATCGTGAAGGGCGAAGCAGCCATTGAGCCCGGCGTGCCGGAATCGTTCAACGTGCTGATTCGCGAGCTGCAGTCGCTTTGTCTGGACGTGGAGTTGATGAAGAAGGCGCGCGAGATGCCGGATACGGCTATCGCGGCGGATTAACGGAAGAATAAGGGTTTACTAGTCTGGAGGCATTAATGAGATCCTCTCCATACGATCGCGCAAACTTGATCGCGGATTTCGATTCCATCCGCATTTCGCTCGCTTCTCCGGAAAAAATCCGGAGCTGGTCTCACGGTGAAGTCACCAAGCCGGAGACCATCAACTACCGCACGTTCAAACCCGAGCGCGACGGCCTGTTCTGCGCGCGCATCTTCGGCCCCACCCAGGACTGGGAGTGCTTGTGCGGCAAGTACAAGCGCATGAAGCACCGCGGCGTGGTCTGCGACAAGTGCGGCGTGGAAGTCACGCTGGCCCGTGTCCGCCGTGAGCGCCTGGGCCACATTGAGCTGGCCAGCCCCTGCTCGCATGTATGGTTCTTCAAGGGCCTCCCCAGCCGCATCGGGCACTTGCTGGATATCACGCTGCGCGAGCTCGAGCGCGTTCTGTACTTCGAAGCCTACGTGGTGGTGGAGCCCGGCGAAGTCGGCGACATATCCCGCGGTGAGGTCATCACCGACGAGCGCAAGCGCGCGCTCGATCAGGAGTTCCCCGGCAAGTTCATCGCGATGATGGGCGCCGAGGGAATCAAGGAGCTGCTCAAGAAGGTCGACGTCGAAGCCCTCAGCGAAGAGATTCGCGAGCGCATGAAGACCGAAACTTCGGTTCAGAAGAAGCTGAAGTTCGCCAAGCGCCTGCGCGTGGTGGAATCCTTCCGCAAGTCCGGCAACAAGCCGGAGTGGATGATCCTGGATGTGATCCCGGTGATCCCGCCGGAGCTTCGCCCGCTGGTGCCGCTGGATGGCGGCCGCTTCGCCACCTCCGATCTCAATGACCTCTACCGCCGCGTGATCAACCGCAACAACCGGTTGAAGAAGCTGATCGAGCTGCATGCCCCGGACGTGATCGTGCGCAACGAAAAGCGCATGCTCCAGGAAGCCGTGGACGCGCTGTTCGATAACGGCCGCCGCGGCCGCGTGCTGCGCGGCGCCAACAATCGTCCGCTCAAGTCGCTCTCCGACACGCTGAAGGGCAAGCAGGGCCGCTTCCGCCAGAACCTGTTGGGCAAGCGTGTGGATTACTCCGGCCGCTCCGTGATCGTGGTTGGCCCGGACCTTCGTCTGAACCAGTGCGGTCTGCCCAAGAAGATGGCGCTCGAGCTGTTCAAGCCGTTCATCTACCACCGTCTGGAGCAGCGCGGCCATTGCACGACCATCAAGCAGGCCAAGGAGCTGGTGGAACAGCAGGATCCGGTGGTGTGGGACATCCTCGAAGAAGTCATCAAGGACCATCCCATTCTGCTCAACCGCGCTCCCACGCTGCATCGCCTGGGTATTCAGGCGTTTGAACCGGTGCTGGTGGAAGGCAAGGCCATCAAGATTCACCCGCTGGTTTGCACCGCCTTCAACGCCGACTTTGACGGCGACCAGATGGCCGTCCACATCCCGCTTTCTCCCGAAGCGCAAATTGAAGCGTCCACGCTGATGCTTTCGGCGAACAACATTCTCTCGCCGGCGCATGGCTCGCCGATCGCCATTCCCACCCAGGACATGGTGCTCGGCTGCTACTACCTGACCAAGTCCCGTCCCGGCGCACGCGGGGAAGGCCGCACCTTTGCCTCCACCGATGACGTGCTCATCGCCCTGGAAATGGGCGAGGTGGAAACGCTCACGCCCATCAAGCTGCGCTATACCGGCCGCGTGATCGATCTCGTGCACGCCTTCGACAACCAGAATGTGCTGCACACGGAGCCGATCGAGTTCAACAAGCAGTACATGGAGACCACCGTGGGCCGCGTCATTCTCAATGACGCTCTGCCGCAGGACATGCCGTTCGTCAACGGTCTCCTGAAGAAAAAGGGTCTTGCCGCGCTGGTGCAGTATTGCTACCTCCGCTTCGGGCTCCAGGTCACCGTCCACATGCTGGATGAAGTGAAGGCGCTCGGCTTCCTTTATGCCACCCGCGCCGGCATCTCCATCGGGATCGACGACATGGTGGTCCCGAGCGAAAAGGCCGGCCTGGTCCGCGACGCTGAGAAGGAAGTAGTCGCCGTCGAAAGCCAGTATCAGGACGGAGCCATCACCCACGGCGAGCGCTACAACAAGATCATCGAGATCTGGTCCAAGGTCACCGAGCGGGTCTCGGACGAGATGTTCAAGTCGATGGAAGAGGACGACCGTACCGGCCGCTACCTCAACCCGATCTACATCATGGCCGATTCCGGCGCGCGCGGATCCAAACAGCAGATCCGCCAGCTTTCCGGTATGCGCGGTCTCATGGCCAAGCCCTCCGGCGAGATCATCGAAACCCCCATCACCGCCAATTTCCGCGAAGGCCTGAACGTGCTGCAGTACTTCATCTCCACGCACGGCGCCCGCAAGGGTCTGGCCGATACGGCGCTCAAGACGGCCGACTCCGGCTACCTCACGCGCCGCCTGGTGGATGTGGCGCAGGACGTCATCATCAGCGAGAACGATTGCGGCACGGCGGAGGGCATCTACGTCGAGCCGATCATCGAATCGGGCGAAATCATCGAGCCTCTGCGCGACCGCATTGTGGGCCGCGTGGCGCTCGAAGACCAGAAGGACTATGAAGGCAACCTCATCGTTGCCGTCAACCAGGAGATCACCGAAGAGCTGGCCGCCGCCATTCAAGCCGCCGGCATTGAGCGGGTGAAGATCCGCTCGGTGCTGACCTGTGAGTCGAAGCGCGGTGTTTGCGTGGCCTGCTACGGGCGCAACCTCGCTACCGGCCGTCTGGTGGAGCGCGGGGAAGCGGTGGGCGTCATCGCGGCGCAGTCCATCGGTGAGCCCGGTACGCAGCTCACCATGCGTACGTTCCACATCGGCGGCACCGCGACGCGCGTCAGCGAGCAGTCTACGCAGGACGCCAAGTCGGACGGTTTTGCCCGCTACATCGGCATCACCACCGTCCGCAGCAAGGCGGGCGAGCTGATCGCGATGAACCGCAACGGCATCATGGCGGTGGTGGACGACAAGGGCCGTGAGAAAGAACGCTATCCCGCGGTCTACGGCGCGCGCGTCCTGGTGGAAGACGGCGCTCCCGTCAAGGCCAACCAGATCCTGCTCGAATGGGATCCGTACACCTTCTCGATCCTCACCGAAGTTTCGGGCGTGATTCACTTCAAAGACCTGATCGACGGCCTCACCCTGCAGGAGCGCGTCGATGAGGTGACCGGCATGTCGCAGCTCGTGGTCTCGGATTCTCCGGATGAGAAGCGCCAGCCGGCCATCGAAGTCCGGCCCGACACCGCCGCTCGCGGCGACCGCAAGAAGTACCTTATGCCGACCCATGCCCACCTGATGGTGCATGACGGCGAAGAAGTCCACGCCGGCGATGTCATCGCCAAGATCCCGCGTGAGACCACCAAGACCAAGGACATCACCGGCGGTCTGCCGCGCGTGGTGGAGTTGTTCGAAGCGCGCAAGCCGCGCGAGACCGCCATCATCGCCGAGATCAACGGCACGGTGAAGTACGGCGAAGTGACCAAGGGCCAGCGCAAGATCTTCGTCGTCGGCGACGATGGCGACCAGCGCGAATACTCGCTGCCCCGCGGTGTCCATATCAACGTTCAGGAGGGCGAGCGGGTCAAGGCCGGCGAGCCGCTCATGGACGGCCCGCGCGATCCGCACGATATTCTCGCCGTCCTCGGCGAGAAGGAGCTCCAGAAGTACCTGGTCAACGAGATCCAGGAAGTCTACCGGCTCCAGGGCGTCAACATCAACGACAAGCATCTCGAAACCATCTCCCGCCAGATGATGCGGTGGGTGGAAGTCGAGGACATCGGCGACACGGAATTCCTGCCTCAGGAGATTGTCGACAAGTTCAAGTTCCGCGCCGAAAACCAGCGTGTGCTCGACGCCGGCGGCCGTCCGGCGCAGGGCAAGGCCAAGCTGCTGGGTATCACCAAGGCATCGCTCTCTACCGATTCCTTTATCTCCGCGGCGTCCTTCCAGGAGACCACGCGCGTACTCACCGAAGCCGCTATCAACGGTAAGGTGGACTACCTGCGCGGTCTGAAGGAAAACGTCATCATGGGCCGCCTGGTTCCTGCCGGCACCGGCATGGAGTATTACCGCCAGGTGAAGATCGCAGGCGAGGATGTAGTGGAAGAGGCGCCGCCCGAACAGCCGGTGGATCTCATCCCCGGTTACGACGAGGAGACCCGTCTGCAGTACGCCGGCGGCCTCCCCGAAGATACCGGCGAAGAATCGCTCGCCGAATAGCGCGTAGTATAGTCAAATCAGGAGACGGCCTCCGGAGTCCCCGGAGGCCGTTTTATTTTGATGCCGGCCGAAACTGAAATCCCGCCCGGCGAGGCGAAACTTCGCACTTACATTTACTCTCTTCCCGAACGGCTGGTTCGGTCCATCGCCGGCCTGGGCGGAGGCGTGATCCTGGAAGTTGGCGATGTTCTGCTTCCCGCCCGTGTGCGAAGATCCCGGCTCTATGACTCGCTCGTCGGCTCCACTTTACGCTTCCTCGTGGAGCAGGTGGGACAGATAGAAGCGCCTTCGGCAGAAGGAGCCGAGCCCCTGCCGCCCGATTTCCTGATCCGGCGTACCGCGGGAAACGTGGTGGAGCTGGCCGGCATCGCCTCCTTCCGCGCCTCGCCCGTTTGGGTCCTGGCCGCTTTGTCCGACCTTGCCGGAGCGGGACGGGAATTGATCTCCGAGATTGGGGCCGCCCTGATCGAGGAACGGCTTCTCGACCCCGGAAGGGAGTTTCACACCGTCGAGCAACTCCTGGATGGTCTGGAGCGGACCACTGGCCGGCTCACCGAGACCGTTAACACGCCGCCGCTCGACGTGGCCGCTCTCCGCGCCGAATGGACTGAGATCCGCGCGCAGGCCGCACGCTTTCCACCGGCATCGATCCCCGTGGATCGTCTCCGGAGTCAATGGCGCGAGCTCAAGGAAACGGCCGCGGAGCAGGGAAGGCCGGTGGTCCAGGTGGCCTCCGCAGTCGCGCTGGCCGCCGTGCGCGAGCTGCCCGACAATGTGCGCTGGCTGTCGCGGGCGGCGCGGGTGGGCGGACGTCGCGCGGGAGAGGTGCTGGGCGGGGGCCTGCTCGACCACTACCAGAAGAGCCTCGGCGAGATCCGGGACGCGGGCTACCTCAACTACTGGCTGCGCGAATTTCAGCCCTACTGGAAAGGCGCGCTGGCCCAGTTTTCCTCTACGCGCCCCACCATTACCCAACGCCTGCTCACCCGTCGCCGCCGGACCGCCAAGAACCCCCCTTCCGGCGCCTGATCGAAAGACGCGTTTTTGTTGCCGGTTTCACGCAACGCGCTCCACACCCGCCGCCAGCGGCCCGCTGCGTGCTCCTTCCATGTGCATGGCGGCCGCTCCCGTCCCCGACGTTGTCCTGGCGGCTCGCAGCTCCGGTTTGCGTTATGTCTCTGACCGCGAACCCGGCATTCACCGGCGGCGCCAGGGCGTAGGCTTCCTCTACACCGACTCTCGTGGACGCCGCATCCGTAAACTCTCCGAACTCCGGCGCTTTCGCTCGCTCGCGATTCCTCCGGCCTGGACCAATGTCTGGATCTGCCCTGATGAGGACGGCCACCTACAAGCCGTGGGCCGCGATCAGCGAGGGCGGAAGCAGTATCGCTATCATGCCAAATACCGGGCGGTTCGCGATGAAACCAAATTCAAGCGCCTGGCGGAGTTTGCGCACGTCCTCCCGCAGATTCGCCGCCGCGTCAAAGCCGACCTCGCTTCCGCGGTGCTGTCCAAACAGAAAGTCGTGGCCGCCGTGGTGCGGCTGCTCGAATCCACCGCGATCCGCGTCGGCAACGTCGAATACGTCCGTCAGAACGGATCGTTTGGTCTGACCACTCTGCGGAACCGTCACGTCAAGGTACAGGCCGGCGTCATACAATTTCGCTTTCCGGCCAAGAGCGGACAGGCCGCGGCCGCCACTCTGGACGATCCCCGCCTGGCGCGCATCGTACGCAAGTGCCAGACTCTGCCCGGACAGCACCTCTTCGCCTTCCTGGATGACCGGGGCGAATCCTGCCCCATCACCTCCAACGACGTGAACCAGTATATTCGTGAGGCCACCAGAGAGGACTTCACAGCCAAAGATTTCCGCACCTGGATCGGCACGGTCTTCATGGTTCAATTCCTAACCCAACTGGGTCCCGCCGAAACCGCCACGGCCGCCAAAGCCAATGTAGTGGAGGCGATCAAGGCGACCGCCCAGAAGCTCGCCAACCGTCCGGCGACGTGCCGGAAATACTACGTGCACCCCGCCGTCGTGGAAGCCTATCTGGACGGCTCGTTTTTCGCCCGGATCGGCTCCACCTCCACCTCAGGCGGCCGGGGCCTCAAGCGGGACGAGCGGTGCACCTTGCGGTTGATTCGTAAAGGCGCGTCGCAGGCCCGATCGTTATAATCGAATGGTGCGCATTCTCGCGGTAATCGCCGCATCCCTGGCGTTTGTGGCCTGCCATCACGCGCCTTCCAACGACGCCATACGGCAAGCGGTGATCGATCGCCTCAGCCAGCCCGGCCGCGGCTTGAACCTTTCCGCCATGGACGTCACCATCACCGCCATCCAGATGGCCGGGTCGGAGGCTGATGCCACCGTATCGCTCACTCTGAAAGATGCGAAGGACGCCAAGCCAGTGATGACCATGCAGTATCACCTTCGGCAGGAGGGTTCGAAGTGGGTGGTCACCGGCCTGACCGGCGCCGGCGCCAGCCCGCACGGCGGCGACAGCCCCCATGGCAGCGCTCCGCCTGATGCCCCGGGTGGCGGAGCCCAGATGCCACAACCGGGCGACCTCCCGCCCGCCGGGAAAAAACAATGAAAACCGTGGCAATTCTCGGCGGCGGCCCCGCCGGCGCCTTCGCCGCCGAACAACTGGCCTCCGCCGGCCTGCGCGTCTCGCTCTTTGACGAGAAGCTGGCCTGGGAGAAGCCCTGTGGCGGCGGACTCACTTACAAGGCCTATAGCCAATACCCGTTCCTGATCGACAATCCGACCCCAAAGCGTTTCGTCACGGAGACCATGCTGGCTGCTCCCGGCGCCGGAGAAGTGGCTCTCAAACTCGATGATCCGCTGCTCATCTACTCCCGGTTCGATCTCAACCGGATGATGCTGGACCGTGCCGAGCGCGCCGGCGCTCAAATCGAAAAGGCCCGTGTGAACTCCATCTCGCGCTACGGGTCGTCGTGGCAGCTGCGCACCAATTCCGGCGCGGCCGACGCCGATTTCTGCATTGTGGCCACCGGCGCCCGCAACGCCCTGCGCGACGTTGGGACTCAGCTCCGGCCTGAAGACGCCATGTCGGCGCTCGGTTATTACATCCCGGGCGAACAGGCCCGCATCGATATCCAGTTCCTCCCGCGTCTCGAAGGCTATATCTGGATCTTTCCGCGCTGCGGCCATTTGTCGGTAGGCATCTGCGGCAAGGGCGAACCCGCCAGCTCGCTGCGGCTGCGCCTGGAACATCATTTGAACGAGCGTGGAATCTCCTGGAAAGGCGCGTCGTTCTATAGCCACCTGCTCCCTTCGCTCGATACCCCTTCCTGGAAGAAGAACCGCGTGGCGGGCGATGGCTGGATGGCGGTGGGCGATGCGGCCGGGCTGGTGGATCCCATTACCGGGGAGGGCCTCTACTATGCCATCCGCTCCGCCGATCTGGCGGCGCGCTCCCTGCTGGCCGAGGTGTCCAGCGTGGCCGATCGTGTAGCGCACTACCGGCGCCTGCTGCGGCGCGACTTCAGCGCCGATCTCGAATTCGGCTCCCGGCTGGCCAAGCGCGTTTTCCTCGGGCGCTTCCTTTTCGGCGGCGTGCCCACGCGCATGGTACAGTTCACCCGCCGCAGCCCCCGCTTCGCAGCCGTCATGCAGGATCTGTTTGCCGGCAAACAACCGTACCTGGGCCTCAAGAAACGTCTGATCAAGAATCTCAATGGCAGCCTTTACGATATCGGCATGAGTCTGGGCTTCAGCCGCCTGGTCCCGCGCAAAGCCGGATAGCTGCTTCCCGCCATGCCGAGCCACGCTAAATCCCTCGATCTCTACCGTCGCGCCGAGACACTGATCCCCGGCGGCGTCAACTCGCCCGTCCGGGCCTTCCGCAGCGTAGGCGGCGATCCGCGCTTCATCGCCCGCGGCCAGGGCTCGCATATCTTTGACGTGGATGGCAACGAGTACATCGATTATGTCGGCTCGTGGGGGCCACTGCTTCTAGGCCATCGCCACCCCGCGATCCTCGCCGCCATCGAGCAGGCGCTCGCCATCGGTACCAGCTTCGGCGCGCCCACGGAGCAGGAGGTGGAATTCGCCGCGGCCATTTGCGCTGCGGTCCCTTCCATGGAAATGGTCCGGCTGGTAAATTCCGGCACGGAAGCTACTATGTCCGCGCTGCGCTTGGCCCGCGGATTCACAGGGCGGGATCTCACCATCAAGTTCGAGGGCTGCTACCACGGCCACGTCGATTCTCTGCTGGTCAAAGCCGGATCGGGTGTCGCCACGCTCGGCATTGCCGATACCCAGGGCGTGCCCAAGGCGTTCTGCGATACCACCATCGCGCTTCCGTTCAATTCCGTGGATGCGGTAGAGCAGGCATTCGCGCGCCATCCCGGCCAGATCGCGGCGATCATCATCGAGCCGGTGGTGGGCAACATGGGCTGCGTCCCGCCGGCGCCCGGCTATCTGGCCGCGCTTCGCGAACTGACCAGCCGGCACGGCGCCCTCCTGATTTTCGACGAGGTCATGACCGGATTCCGGGTGGCCTTCGGCGGGGCCCAGCAGCTTTACGGCATACGACCCGACCTGACGACGCTGGGCAAGGTAATCGGCGGCGGCCTGCCGGTGGGGGCTTACGGGGGCCGGCGGGACATCATGAGTAAAGTCGCGCCCTCAGGCCCCATTTACCAGGCAGGCACGCTCTCCGGCAATCCGTTGGCCGTGGCCGCGGGACTCGCCGCGCTCGGCCATCTGAAAGCGCACCCCGAGATCTACCAGCAGCTCGAAGCCCGCGCCGCGCGGCTCTGCGCCGCGGCGCCGGCCGGCATTACGGTAAACCGCGTGGGCTCCATGTTCACGTTCTTTTTCACGGGCCAGCCGGTTTCGGACTGGGATTCCGCCAAGGTTAGCGACACCGCCCGCTTCGGCCGGTTCTTCCGGGCCATGCTGGACCGCGGGATCTACCTTGCGCCCTCGCAATTCGAAGCGGCTTTCCTGTCGGCCGCGCACACGGAGGAGGACGTAGACCGCACCATCGCGGCGGCGTCGGAAGCCTTCAACGCCTGACGGAGCGCAGCAGCTTCCGCGCCGAATACGTCACCACGCCGAAGAAAAACGCGAAGCTCAACGCGATCACCGAGAGCTGCCGTTGTGGGGAGAGACGGGTTACGTCGGGGCGTGAACGGTCGCCGAAATCCAGGCTGACGCGCACGTGCACGTCGGTAGCCTCGCGCGCCTGATTGTCCACCACCAGCACGTAGTCTCCCGGATGATGCACGGCGTACTCCATGCTCCCGGCGGCGCCCAATTCCGTCATCGCGATCCAGCCATGCGGCATGCCCGCGCGCATGCGTTCCAGATCGTCTCCTCGCATCAGCGCCAACCGTACCCGGCGGCTTCCAGAGGGAGTCTCGAATGAGGCCATCACTCGCGCGGGCCGCTGTTTGAGCCCCAACTCGAAATATCGCCACCCGGGCTTACCCGGAATCTTGTACACTTCATCCACCACCTCGACGGAGTTGGACGATGCAAATGCCAGGATACAGATCAGTGCCAGCATGCGGAAGGCTAGAATAAGCCTATGAACGACAGTATGGCACAGGCCCGCGAAGGCCTTGCCCCACTCGGCTTGCCCGGTTGGAAGTCCGTGGCAAGCTGGCTCGCCGCGGCGGCCATCGCCATATTGTTTCTGAGCTCCGGCCTCTGGAAAATCACCGACCCGCAAGGCTGGGCCCAGCGTCTCGCCCAAGCTAAAGTGCCCGAATCGTTGAGCCTCGCGGGGGCCATCTCGATCGGGATCGCGGAGACTGTGGGGGCGGTGTTGATCCTGATTCCCCGCTTCCGTAGATGGGGCGCCACGATCACAGGCGGTCTGCTGATCGTTTTCCTGGTTTATTTTGCTGCCAACTACAATACGCTTCGCGGCTCTGATTGCAGTTGTTTCCCCTGGCTCAAGCGGGTGGTGGGTCCCGGCTTCTTTATTGGAGACGGCGCCATGCTGCTGCTCTCCGCCGCGGCCGGTGTGTGGTCCCGCCGCCCCAATGGCCTGCGAACCGCCGCCCTGATTCTGGGAGCGGTGGCCGTGTTCGCGGGAATTTCCTACGGCGTTAACGAGGCCCGCCAGACCGGCACTCGCGCTCCAGAGTCCATTACCGTGGACGGCCAGCCCTACTCACTCGCCCGAGGCAAGGTCTTCCTTTTCTTTTTCCATCCCGAGTGCACGCATTGCCTGGATAGCGCCCGGCGCATGGCGAAGTATCAGTGGGGCGAAACGAAAGTGGTCGCCATCCCGGTGGAGCACAAGCAATTCGCCCAGGGATTCCTCATGGAAACCGGGCTCCAGGCGGGCATCTCTCCCGATTTCGATCAGCTCAAGACCATCTTTAGCTACACCGCCTATCCCTTCGGAGTCGCGCTCGAAAACGGCCGTGAAAAGGCGCCGTTGACTCATTTCGACGCCCCGGAGCCGGAGCCCACGCTCAAGACCCTGGGCTTTGTTCATTAGAGTGCGCGGCCCGCGCCCCGCCGCCCGTCACCTGTGATAAGCTTCCTTCGAATAACTCCCAGGAGGCCACGATGCGCCGATTTGCGCTTCTTTTGGTTTTGGCGTTCACGGTTCTTGCCCAGCGTCACAAGGCGCCGGAAGAGGTCGATTCCGAGAAGCCGGAAGGCAAGCTTCTCCAGCAGATCCTCACGGAGAACGATGCCGCCAAAAAGGCAGAGCTGATGACCCAGTTCGTCGGGCAGTATCCCAAGATGGATTACACTCCCTGGCTACTGGAACAGTTGCAGGTCTATTACATCAAGGCCAATCAGCCCGATCAGATCATTGCCTGGGGCCAGAAGCTTCTGGAGGCCGATCCCGACGATCCCGAAGCGGCCTTGCAGGCCTTGAAGGCCGCCGAAGCCAAGAAGGACCTTCCGCTCATCATCTCGCTGTCCGCTAAAACCTCGGCCAACGCGCGAAAGATGGCGAGTGCGCCCAAGCCCGCCGATGCCGAAGCCGCCGAGTCCTGGAAGAACAATGTCGACTACGCCAAGCAGGTGGACAAGTACAGCGAGTATTCCATCTATCGCGTCGGCCTGGAATCGCGTGATCCGAAGACCGCCATCCAATTTCTGGAGCTGGTGGCCGAGCGGAATCCCAACGGCGAGTATGCCTCCAAGATCCAGCAGCCGCTGTTCATCGCTTATCGCCAGGCGGGCATGAACGACAAGGCCATCGCTCTGGCGGAGAAAGTTCTGGCCACGGATCAATCCAACGAGGACATGCTCCTGGTGGTAACGGACAACTACGCGCAGAACAAGAAGGAGCCCGCGAAAATACATGAGTACTCGGCCAAGATTGTCGAATTGATGGCGGCCAAGCCCAAACCCGAGGGAGTCTCCGACGCGGATTGGACTGCCCGAAAGAACCTGATCACCGGGCTGGCGCACTACATGAGCGGGAAGCTCTACTCCACGGAAGGCAAGCACGCCCAGACCGACACCGAACTGAAGGCCGCTCTGCCCCTGATCGCCGACAACATGAAGCCCGAGGTCAATTTCCTGCTGGGCCTGGCCAATTACAAAATGCAGAAGGCCCAGGAGGCGGTCAACTACTTCCGCGCGTGCTCGGCCGTGGCCAGCCCGTTCAAGGCCGAAGCCGTCAAGAACGTCGCCCGCATCCAGCAGGAATATCGCGGGATCAAGTGAAGCTGCTGGTTCCGAACCTGGGGTCCACCTCACTGAAGTACCAGGTTCTGGACATGCCCTCGGAGGAAGTCCTATCCCGGGGCCGGTTGGAGCGCGTCCGCGACTATCGCGAGGCCATCGAGCAGATCCGCACCGCCGGCACGGCGATCGATGCCATAGCGCTGAAAGCCGTACACGCCGGTCCGCGGTATCGTGGAACGTTCCTGGTGGATGACGCCGTGGTGGGCGCGCTGCGCCAGTTTCTGCCCGCCGCGCCTGCCCATAATGCCATCTATCTGACGGCCATCGAGGCGTTTCGCGAGGCCCTGCCCCGCCTTCCCATTGTCGCCGCGTTCGAGCCCGAGTTCCACGCCACCATGCCGGAGTACGCCCGTCTCTACGGCGTCCCCGGCGCATGGCTCGAGGATGGCGTTGCCAAGTATGGATTCCACGGCGCTTCTCACCAGTTCGTGGCCGCGCGTGCCGCCGAACTCCTGGGACGTCAGACGCGGCTGGTGAGCTGCCACCTGGGCGGCAGCTCCTCCATGTGCGCCATCGATCACGGAAAGTCGATCGATACCACCATGGGCTTCTCGCCGCAGTCGGGTCTGGAGAACGCCACACGCCACGGCGATCTGGATGTCTTCGCCGTGCTCTACATGATGGAGCGCCACGGCTGGAGCACGGAGGAAGTCCGCGCCCAACTCGCCAAAGGCGGAGGGCTTGCCGGCCTTTCCGGGGTGGAGGGCGGCGACCTTCGCGATATCGAAGCCGCGGAAGCGGCGGGCAGCCCTCGCGCCGCGCTTGCGCTGCAGGTTTTCTACTACCAGGTGAAGAAGACCATTGGCGCTTATGCCGCCGCCATGGGGGGAATCGACGCCATCGCCTTCACGGGCGGTATCGGAGAGAACTCCGCGCGCCTGCGCGCTGCCTGCTGTGAAGGCCTCGGCTTTCTCGGGATTCGACTGGATCCCGCGCGCAACCGGACGGGCGCCGGCGACCGCCTGGTCTCGGCGGACGATTCGACGGTGGCGGTGTTGGCCCTCGCCACCAATGAAGAGCTGATCGTGGCGCGCCGCGCCTATGCCTGCCTGCGAAAGCCGTGAACATGGTACGGCACGTAATATCGCGGATCCTCATCGCGAGTTACCAGCTCGAACCCCGCCTCTGACAGAAACTCACGCACCATCGCCAGCGTCCGAAACGCTTCACCCTCGCCGCGATCGGCGCGAAAATCGTGCGCCGCTATGGTGACGAATCGAGCCCGGCCCAACGCCTCGCGGCATCCCGGCAACGCGACGCGCTCTGCACCCTCGATGTTCATCTTCAGATAATCGATCCGGTCCACACCGTACTCGCGCGCCAGCTCATCGAAAGCGCGGCCGGTCACCGGATAACTGGTCGCGCTGGCCGCGCCTTCCCGCACGTAATTCGATTCCCACACCGGCAGGGTCTCGATCTGAAGCTCCGCGGGCGCTCCCGTGCAGGCATAGTTCAAAGCGGTCACGTTCGACAATCCCTGCAGCTCGCAGAAGCGCCGCAGAATCGCGAAGCTCTCCGGATGCGGTTCCACACCCACTACATGGCCCTCCGCGCCGACCGCCTGCGAGAACGCGAACACATCCTCCCCGCGTCCCGCGCCGATATCCACGATCACATCGCCCGCCCGCGGCTTGTAGACATGGAACCAGTAATCTTCCGCGTCGCGCAGTTGCTTCTCCCGTTGCGCGAGCTTGGCCTGGGCCTCGCGCTCAATGGCCGCGCCGTCGATCGTCATGATGTCTCTTTCTCAACCGCTGCGCCAGCAGCCGGCGCTTCTCGCTCGAAAGCCCCGGCGCCGGTTCGCGGCCCTCAGGCATCTCGCGCCGCTGCTTTCGCGTCACCGAGTTCAGATATCGCTCGAACGGCTCTGCCGTCAGGCTCTCCCGATACGCCAGCGCCGCGCGTCTCGACTCGGCCGATATTTCGTCGTAATGGGTCCGGTCGGACAGCAATCGCGCCAGCGCCGTCCGCCAGGGCCCGATCTCCTGCGGCGGGATCTCCGCTACAGGCACCATCAGCTCATCGGTTGCGTGCCGGTATCGGGTCACCGGATTCACGGGCACCAGATAATCGACGCCGAGTTTTGCTTCCCGCAGTCCGCCCACGTCGCTCGCCATCACAGGTATTCCACGGACCATCGCTTCCAGAATGATCCTGGACCGGGCCTCCGCCCACAGTGAGGGCACCAGAGCCACGCGCGTCTGCTCGAACACCGGGTGAATATCGTCTACCGGCGGCAGGATCGTGATATTCGGATGTCTACGCAGCGCCAGGATGTCCGCCGCCGTGGTCCCCCAGGTCGGCACCGCCGCGAACTCCACTTCCGGCATCTGCGCGGCCAGGCCCAGTAGAATCGCGATTCCCTTCACGCCGCATGGATTCACCATGGTCACGAAGCGGTTTTCGATCCGGCCGCTGGCCGGGAACTCGGCGTTCTCCAGCAGAGAAATCGGCGCATACACCGCGTCCAGCTGGCCCCATTCGCGCGCATACCGCGCGACATATTCGCTTACGGCCACCACTCCATCCACAGCATGCAGCGCGGCCGTTTTGGCTTCGCTGCACAACGAGCTGTCCGGCCCGAACGGTAGCGCCACGGTCGCGCGAATCAGGTAGACCACCCGGGCACGCGGCGCCCGTAGCGCGCGTTGCAGCATCAGGTGCGCCGGATCGTCGGTGGAGGTCAGAATCACATCCGCGTCGAACTCCTCCATTTGGTCGGAAAAGAAGGCGCGGAGCTTAGGCTGGCCGGTGAGAACACGCACCTCCACGCCGCCCAGCTCGAATCGAATGCTGTTGGAGTTCTCGTTCTTCACCACCACGCGCCGTTCGGCGAGCTCCCGCAGCAGGCGTGTGTGCGGCCGCGGCCCGAAATCCTCCACCCGGGCCACTACCGTCACCTGATGCCCGCGTGCCGCCAGGGCTTCCATCAGCAGCCGGTTCGATTTGTCCCCGCCGCCATAAGACGGATAGTAGAGCGAGTTGTGCGCCAGCAGGATCCGCATTACAACTTCGCGAGCACCTGTTCCAGCGCCGCGGCGTCGGCCACGCTTCCCTGGGCCATCTGCGGCGTGCCGCCCCCGCGGCCGCCTGCCGCCACTACGGCCGCCTTGATGGTCTTTCCTGCATCGATCCCCGCATCCGCCGATACCGCCAGCAATACCGCGGGCGGGTCCACGGTCGCGGCAATGAATACCGCCTTCGACCGCGCGGTGAAGCTCTGCGCCAGCGGCCGGAAATCTTCCAGGCTCGCCCGTTCCAGCCGACGGGTGACGCGGCGCACTCCCTCCCCGTCCGGCGCCGTGGCATCGTACAGCTCCCGCCCCTTATAGCCGGCCAGATCCGCCTCCAGCTTGCGCCGCAACTTTTCCGCCGAACGCGATGTTTCCAGTTGCGCCTCGACCAGTGCCGGCACGTCATCGAGCGGCGCCGAAAAATACTGCGCCGCCCTGGTTAGCGCCGCGAAATCCATTCGCGCCCGTTTCACCGCCCGCGCTCCGCAGAGGAACTCGAGGCGCGTCGTATTCCGGATCTTCTCCGTCTTTCGCAGCAGGATTACCCCGATCTCGCCCGTCGCCCGCAGGTGCGTTCCCCCACAGGCATTCCGGTCGAGCCCGTCGATGGTCACAATCCGCAGCATCCCCTCGCGCGCGGAGGACTTGCGCAGCCCCGCCGCCTCCGCGGCCTCTTCAAAAGACACCGTGACCGCCCGATTCCCGGCAATCGCCCGATTGGCCAGCCGCTCGGCCTCCTCCGCCGCGCTCGCGTCCAGCGCGCCGCCTTCCAGGTCGATCGTCGAGCTCTCCGCGCCCAGGTGAAAGCTCACGGTCTTCAAACCGAACTGATCCGCCAGCACGGCCGAGAGCAGATGCTGCCCCGTGTGCTGCTGCATGTGGTCGAATCGCCGGTCCCAATCGATGGAGCATTCCACCACGTCACCGGCGACTTCTCCCGCCACCCGATGCGCCACGCGCTCCTCTTCGTCCACCACATCCACGACGGCGGCGCCGTTGATGGTCCCGGTGTCGTGGGGCTGCCCGCCGGAGCTCGGATAGAAGGCCGTCCGGTCCAGATAAACAACGTCCCCCGCCCGCTCCACCACGCGCGCGGAAAAGCCCGCCAGATAAGAGTCCTGATAATAAAGGCGCTCAGTCATACGCTCACTGTTATTGTGACAAATGCGCCCCGCAGCCGAACCGTAGGCCGCGCGGACACTGTTCCGCGCCGTCCCGTGAAATAAGATAGTAGTCAGCCATGATGCACCCATCTCTCCGCACTGCGCTCCTGCTACTCGCCGCGCTCAGCGCCCGCGCCGCCGATGTCACCATCCCCATCGAAAAGTTCCAGCTCAAGAATGGCCTGCGCGTGATTCTCTCCAAGGACAACACCGCTCCGGTGGTGGCGGTGTACATGATCTACAATGTCGGCTCCCGGTCCGAGGAAAAGGGCCGCACCGGCTTCGCGCACCTTTTCGAGCACATGATGTTCGAAGGCTCGGCGAATGCTCCCAAGGGTATGCACTTCGCCACCGTAGAATCCAACGGGGGCAACCTCAACGGCTCCACCCACCCCGATTTCACGGACTACTACGAAGTCCTCCCCTCCAATAAGCTCGCCACCGCCCTCTGGCTGGAATCCGACCGCATGCGCAGTCTGGCCATCACGGATGAGAACCTCAAGAACCAGAAGGAGGCCGTCAAGCAGGAACGCCGCCTGAGCTTCGACAACCAGCCCTACGCTACCGCCATCGTCGACGTCTGGCCGACGCTGATGTTCGGCAACTGGCAAAGCTCGCACTCCCTGATCGGCTCCTTTCAGGATCTGGAGTCTTCCACGCTTGCCGATGTCACGAAGTTCTTCAAGACCTACTACGCGCCCAACAATGCCGTGCTCGCGATCGCCGGCGATATTCAGCCCGCCGAGGCGCGCAAGCTCATCGAAACCTACTTTGGCGACATCCCCTCGCAACCGCAGCCCAAACATCCCGATCTGGCCGAGCCGGCCGGCTTCAAGCCCGGATCCAAGACTTACCTGGACCAGCATGCGCAGGTCCCCGGCGTCGTAATCGGCTTCCCCGGGCCTAAACGGCGCAGTTCGGATTTCTACGCGCTCAACATGCTGGATGCCATCCTCACCGCGGGCGATAGCTCCCGCCTCCGCCAGAATCTGGTCAAGGGCAAGAAATCCGTCATCCAGTACGAGGCGAATCTGGGCTGGCCTTTCGCCAGCGCGCTCGACTACCGCGATCCCCAGCCCTACGCGATTTTCGTAATCCACAATCCGGCCGTATCGCCGGACGACATGGTGGCGCAGCTGCAAGCTGAGATCACCGATCTCCAGACCAAACCGGTCCCCGCCGCTGAGCTCAATCGCGTCAAAGCGCAGATTCGGGCCAGCCAGGTGCAGGGCTTGCAAAGCTCCTTGAGCCGCGCCCGCAATCTGGCTCAATACGAGGTGACCGACGGCAAGGCCGAGCTGATCAACACGGAGCTCGATGCCATGCTCGCCGTAACCCCGGAGCAAATCCAGGCCGCCGCCAAAAAATACCTGGTCCCCGCGAATCGGGCGGTCCTGAAGATTCAGCCCGCGCCGCCCGCCGCCGGGAAAAAGGAGGGCAACTGAAATGATCCGGCAATCATTTACCTCGCTGATCCTGGCCGCACTCGTCCTGCATGGCCAGACCGTCGATCGCACCAAACCGCCCCAGACGCCGCCCATACCCGGCTATAAGCTGCCGCCCATCTTTGAAACCAAGCTTCCCAATGGCCTGGGCGTGGTGCTGGTGGAGGATGCGCGCTTCCCCCTGGTTAGCGTTCGACTCAACTTCCAGGCAGGCTCCAGGTTTGATCCCAAGGATGTGCTGGGCCTCTCCGAGGCGGTGGCATCCCTGATCAATGAAGGCACCAAGACCCGCAGCTCGCGCCAGATCTCCGAAGAGATCGATGCAATTGGCGGCGCGCTCGCCGGCGCCTCCGGACCGGACGCGCTCACCATCTCCGGCAACGCGCTCTCCGATGGGCTCCCCAAGCTGCTCACGCTCCTGGCGGATGTTTCTCTCAACGCCACCTTTCCCAAGGACGAAGTGGAGCTCTTCCAGCAGAACCGCATCCAGAACCTGCGCGCGCAACGCTCCGAGCCCGGCTACCTGGCCGATGAGAAGATGTCCGACATTATCTACGGCACTTCACCCTACGCGCATATCGCGCCCACCGAGGCGTCCATCGGAAAGCTCGACCCTAAGGTGCTGGCCGGCTTCCGGGACACCTATCTGGTGCCCAACAACGCCACCTTGCTGCTGATCGGGAAGCTGCCTCCACGCGACGACCTCATGAAGGCCATCACGGCGGGCTTCGGCGCCTGGAAAGAGAAGCCGCTCCCGGCCGCTCCCAAGATCGAAGCTCCCGCGCCCAGGAAGCAGATTATTCTGGTGGACCGTCCCGGCTCCGTGCAGGCCGATATTCACGTCGGGCGGCTGGCGCCGGTCCGTACCAGTCCCGAGTATTTTCCCTTGCTAGTGGGCAACTATGTCCTCGGCGGCGGCACCAATTCCCGCATGTTCAAGAACATTCGGGAGAAAGAGGGCTTCGCCTATGATGCCCACAGCGAATACGGCACCAAGCGGGAATCGGGCGATTTCCAGGCGGTCACCCAGGTGCGCAATGAGGTGATCGAGCCCGCGATGAAAGCCGTTCTCGCCGAGCTCGAAGGCATGGCCGCCGCGCCGGTCCCTGCCGCGGAGTTGACCAGCATCAAGAACTTCCTCGCGGGCGGCTACGTTCTCCGTCTGGAAACGCAGGCCGGAGTGATCAGCCAATTGGCCAACATCAAGACCCTTGGTCTCCCCAACGACTACCTGGAAACCTACGTCACCCGGGTACGCAGCGTGGAGCCGCAGCAGCTACAGGCCGTCGCGAAGAAGTACATTGTTCCGGAGCAGTCCACCATCGTCGTGGTGGGCGATGCCTCGGTGATCGGCGAAGCCCTGAAGAAGTTCGGCACGGTCACCGTGACCAAAGCGAACTGAGCCGCCGCGCGCGCTTACCGTTTTCCAAACCGTCGTGGCGCTGACGATGGCCGCGATGGCGCAGGCCGCGGCGTGGGGCGGTATGTCCTGGATGGAGGCGCCGCGCTCGGTTGCTCCCGCCGCGAGCTGCCGCTGCCAAATGAACGCGGGCTCGAGTCCGAACCTGGCTGCCGCGCGGCCGGGGATGCATACTCGGAGTCGCGGTATCCGCCCGGCTTGCTGGCAAACTTCGAATCCCGGAACCCGCCGCTCTTGCTGAAGTTACTGCCCGAGTACCGGTCTTGAGTGGCGGTCCCGCTGGTTCCGTACTTCTGGGATCCGCCCGAATCGCCATAGTAGGTCTGGCCGCGCGATTGCGAGCTGCGGTAGCCGTCCCAATCTCCGCGGTCGAGCGGCCGGTAGTCGCGGTTGAACAGGAGGTCGCGCATGAGCGCGTACTGGCCGTAAAAGACCCAGAAATCATGCCCGCCCCGGTTTTCCCAATAGCCATACTGATTGCGCTGTCCCGGAGGCGCCATATAGGCGAAGCCCGCCGGCTGCGCGGTCCGCTCGGCCTCGCTGTCGTACTTGCCCAGGCCCTTGTGCTCGATCGCCATGCCCAAGTGGTTCTGCATGCTCTCGAACGTTCCGCGCGGCACGGACACCCATTTTTCTTCCGAGGACGTTTGTCCGCCCTGAGGCGTCGACACGGTGCGGATCTGCTGGTCGTATTCGCTTCCGCGCCGGCGCATGTCCACCAGGACTTTGTCCCAGGAGGTGTAGAGCTGGCCGGTGAGCGCCTGAAGCTCGCCCGTCCGCCGGGGAAGGCCCGTCGCCGTGTCGTGCAGGGATTCCGCCGCCGCGAACAGTGTGCCGTAGTCCAGGTTCGAAAGCTGTTTCGCGGCTGCCTGCTTGCGCGCTTCCGTGCTCGCCTGCCACTGCTCATCGGCACGCTGCACGCCCCCGCGCAGCACGCTCAATCGATTCTCCAGGTCCGCGCGTTTCTCCGGCCAGTCCGCTTCCGCCTTGGCGACCGCGCCCGCGGCCGCCGCGAAGTCGAACGCATGGATCGCCTGGTAGTCGCGATCCATCTGCTCCAGTGTCTCAGGCAGCTTCTGCTTCAGCTCCACCCAGTGCGAGGCGTCCTTGCGGAGCGACTCGGCTCGCGTCGCCGCTACGGCCCGCAGCCCGCGCTCATGGGAGAGCAGTGCCTCGGCCTTGGCGCGGTCTGCCCGCCGGTTCGCCTTGTCCAGCGCCAGGAGCTGGGTCATGTCGGCGGCTGCCGCATCCATGTCGCGCGCGGCGTCGGTCAACTGCCCCGGCCATTCCGAGCTGGCCGGAATGGAGTGAAACAGCTCGGGCTCGCTCGCCAGGTCCCGGGTGACTTCTTCCTGCGCCGCCTTCAGCTTGGTTTGCGCGGCCGCGAGCGTGGCCTGTTCGGTCTTCACCTGCGCGCGAAGTTCGCGCGGCAATCCATCCAGACCGGCGAACGGCAATGCCGCCATGCCGACGGCGAGTAACGCCGCCGCAAATTTCAAGAGTCCGCGTTCCATTGCACTACCCTCTACGGAACACCGTCACGTCTCCGGTGGGAACCCCCTCGAACAACGACACCAGGAAAGGCTCGCCCTCCGGTTTGCGGATGGCCAGCAGCCCGCGGCCGTCCTGCTGCCGGAACTCCCAGTAGTAGAAGCCCGACGGGCGCGGCTGGTCATCGCGTTTCGCCTCCACGCCACGGCTCATCCGGTACAGCCACACCTTTTTATCGAACTCGAAGGAGTCGCCCGTGTTCTGCCGCTCATCCATCTGGGCCAAGTCGTCTTCGCTCAGCCCCAGATCTTCGAGCGTGATCTTGCGCGCGTTGTTGTTGACGTAGACCTCGACTTCTTCATCGTTCACCACCCGCATGGCGACGCGCCGGTCGCGGTACATGCCGCTCAGCTCGAACCAGGCGTGCGCCCCTGCCTGATACCAGGTGTTGCGGTCCGTAGTAAAGTCGAGATCGCTCATCCCGTCGCCCGCGCCTGCAATCGAGAGCACGTCTCCGGTCTTGGCGTCTGTGGGCCTCAGGTTGGCCAGGTCTTGCTGCGGCGCGGCGGGCGCCGGCGGATCCGAACGTTTTCCAAAGAGTCGCATGAGCACCACCACCAGTGCTGCACCCAACAGGGCTTCCAGAATCAGCGTAATCATCGGTTCCGCAAGCGCCCGAATCGCGGCCAATTACCGGATTCGCCGGCGCTCGCGCCTCAGGCGTTGGCCTTTTCGCCCGCCCGGGTGGATCCGGTCGCGGACCCTCCGGGCGCGGGAAGTTCCTTCCTCAACTCGGGCGCGGACGGCTTCTTGCCCAATCGCTCCATCTTGAGTGCTTCCAGCTCGCTATCCACGCTTTGGGTTCCCAGCTGCGCGAACTGAGCCTCCAGATCGTCATCTTTGCCGGCTGAGGCCAGTTGATCGAACGCCTTGGCCGTAGCCTCTTCCTTCGCCACGCTCTGCTCGAAGCGGTTGAGCTGGGCGAACGCGTTGTCCGCGCTGCCTACGCCCGACATCGCTTCCGCCACCTTGCGCTGCGCAGCGGCGGCATTCTTGCGGGCCACCAGCGTCTGCGCAGTCCGCTCGCCCTCTTCGATCTTGCGCTTCAGCTCGCCGACCTGTGCCTTGAGCTTCTCGCTGGTGGCGCGCGCGGATTCCACCGCCGTCTGCATGGAGGCCACCTGCTTGTCGCACTCGCTCTTCTTGGCCAGCGCCTTCTTCGCCAGGTCCTCGTTGCCCGCATCCAACGCGGCGCCCGCCCGGGCCTTCCACTCCCCCGACTGCCGGCTGTACTTCTGGTATTCGGCGTCCAGCGTGTTGTAATTGCTCATCGCGCTGGCCGAGGCCACCACCACTTTGTTCAGCTCGGTCTTCATGTCGTGGATGGTCTGCTTGACCGTCGCTTCGAAGGTCGCATCCTCCAGCGCGTCCACCCCGGCATTCGCCTGCCCGCGCGCTACCCGTCCCACACGCCCGAAAATGTCTGATAGAAATGCCATCGTTTTGCTCCGTTACTTTTCCAGATCACCCACCAGCCGCTTCGCGCTAATTACATCCACCAGCAGGAAATGCACGCAGGAGAGGATGTCGTCCATGTCGTCCGCGCCCAGGTCCTGCAGCTTGCAGAAGTTGTTCAGCGTCACGGCCACGTTGCCGCCGCCGGTGTCGTAGAGCTGGAAGTACGAGGTTGAGATCCCGTTGTCTGAGTCCAACATCTTCTGCATGGTACTCGCCGTGATCTTCGACTTCGGCACCACCGTGCAGGCCAGGGAGAAGTACAGAATGTCGCTTTCGAGTACCGCCTGGATGCTGACACCGCTGTCCAGTTCCTTAATTCTCAGAGTGTTGGCGGCAGGGTCCGTGACTTCGTATCCCCGCTCCGCCAGCAGCGCGTGAATCTGCCCGATTTGCGGGCCGGTTGTAGCTGTCATAGTGGAGTTTTCTCTCGATGATCCTTACGAGCGCCGCCGGACCGTAGTTCCGTGAATCGGCTCCTTCATTGTAGCCTAGGCCGCCGGCAGTACTACTCCACGGCACTCTCCAAACCCGACCCGGCGTGTGCCTTCCCGCTCACACCACCCGCGAAGGATTACTTCGTCGCCGTCTTCCAGGAACACCCGTTTGCCGCCGTCCGGGAGCTCCACCGGTTCGGTGCCCTTCCAGGCGAGCTCCAGCAGGCACCCGCGGCTCCCTTTCTCCGGTCCGGAGACCGTCCCGCTCCCGATCAAATCTCCCGGCCGCAGCGGACATCCGTTGGAGGAATGATGCGCAATCATCTGCGCCGCGGTCCAGTACATGCTGGTGAAATTTCCGCGGCTGATCCGGACCGGCTCCTTCATCGTCGGGCTGCGCAGCCACACTTCCAGGCGGATGTCGAACGCCTCCGCTGCTTCCGTTCTCAGATGCGGCAACGGCTCCGGATCTCCTTCCGGCCGCGGCGGGAGCGCGCAGCGGAACGGCTCCAGCGCCTCTGCCGTCACTACCCAGGGCGAAATCGACGTGGCGAAGCTCTTGGCCAGAAACGGACCCAGCGGCTGATACTCCCAAGTCTGGATATCGCGCGCCGACCAGTCGTTCAACAGGCACATCCCCACAATCTGGTCGTGCGCCCGCCCGATCGGAATGGCTTCTCCCATCGAGTTTCCCGGTCCCAGAAAGATTCCCATTTCCAGCTCGTAGTCCAGGCGCTTCGAAGGCGCGAATACGGGCGGCCCCGCCGGCGTGGCCGCCAATTCTCCCCACGGCCGCCGCACCGGTGTCCCGCTGACCACCAGCGAGGATGCCCGGCCGTGATACGCCACCGGCAGCCACTTGTAATTCGGCAGCAGCGGCTGGTCCGGCCGGAACATGCTCCCCACGTTGGCCGCATGGTGAATCGACGCGTAAAAATCGGTGTAATCGCCGATCTCGCAGGGCAGCGCCATCTCCACTCCCGCCATCGGCATCAACCAGCGCTCGGCCTCCGGCTGGTGCTCGCAAACAAACCGCGAGATTCTCTGCCGCAGGTCCACCCGCGCCGCTTTCGCCATCCGCATCACCGCGCTCACCGAGTCCACCCCCACGGCACGCGCATCCAGCACCTGATCGCCGATCGCCACCACCGCGCGGCCGTCCTTCAGGGTGCCAAAGGGCAGGTTCTGCGGCGGAAAATCCGTCCCCACCGCATTTGCCGATTCCACCCAGCTCTTCAGCCCCGGATCGTGCGTTTGGTCCATGCGTCCACTATTCTAAAGGCTATGTCCGAAGCCACGCATTTTCTGCGCCACACCCTCGCCACTCTCGCCTATCGCGCCGGTAAGGCGATTCGCGGCGCACCGCCCGAATTTGCCGGGTTCCGGCCCGCCCCGGGCGCGCGGTCTGCCGGAGAGATTCTCGCCCATTTAGCCGACCTTTTCGATTGGGCGCTTTCCATCGCCAATGGCAGCCAGAAGTGGCATAACTCCCCGGTGCTCTCGTGGGAGGAAGGCGCCGCCCGCTTCTTCCACTCTCTCGAAGCCTTCGACCGCCGCCTGGCCGCCGGTCCGATTGAGGAATCCGCCGAACGCCTCTTCCAGGGACCCATTGCCGACGCGCTCACGCACAGCGGTCAGATCGCCCTGATGCGGCGGCTCGCCGATTGTCCCATTCGCCCTGAGAACTACCACGTTGCCCGCATCGCCGCGGGGCAGGTGGGCGCCGGCCAACCCGGCCCCGTGATGGAGTTCTGATGCATCACGGGGCTTTCGCGAGTCTTGTGGTGGTAGCCGCTGCGGCCATGGCGCAGACCCGACGGCTCTCCACGCCCGACATCCTGAAGCTTCCTTCGCAGCCTCCCGCTGAGAAAATCGCTTACGGCCGCGGTGCGCAGCAGTTCGCCGAGCTCCGGCTACCCACGGGCGGCGGGCCTTTCCCGGTGGTGGTCCTGGTTCATGGCGGCTGCTGGATCGGCTACGCCGATGCCGGGTACACCGCCCATCTGGCCAGCGCGCTTACGCGGGAGGGCTTTGCCACTTGGAACCTGGAGTACCGGCGCGCCCACGAGCCCGGCGGCGGCTGGCCCGGCACGTTTCTGGACGTCGCTCACGGCGTGGACGCCCTGCGCAGCTCCGCCGCTCTCCACAAGCTCGATCTCTCCCGCGTGGTCCTGATGGGCCACTCGGCCGGTGGCCATCTTGCGCTCTGGTCGGCTGCCCGCCCGAGCGTACCCAAAGAAAGCGAAATCTACACCGCCGATCCGCTTCCTGTAAGAGGCGTGGTCTCGTTAGGCGGAATCGCCGACCTTCGCGCCTACGCCGAAGGCGGCCTACGGGACTGCGTCGCGGGCGAGCTCCAGGTGATGGGCGGCACGCCCGCGCAGCAACCGGCGCGATACGCCGCCGCATCGCCGGCGGAACTGCTCCCGATCGCCGTCCCGCAGCTTCTGGTTTGGGGGGAGGATGACAACATCGTTCCCCGCGCCCTGTTCCGCGCCTATGAAGAGAAGTCCCGCGCCACCGTGCTCAACATCCCGCACGCCAATCATCACGAGCTCTGTTCGGCCGCGGAGCCCGGATGGCCGGCGATAGTCGCAGCCCTGAAGCGCCTTCTCTGAGGGGGATCGCGCTACGGCAGCGCGTGGTGGAATACATAGGAGCTCTGCACGGGAATCCCCTGCTTGAAGCTCACTTTGATCACCACCTGAAAGTGCCGCGGAGTCTTGCCGCCCAGGCGCAGCCGGTCCACCAGCTCCTTGGCATGCCACGGTTGGGACAGCCACTCCGCCGCCGCCAAAGTGTCCGGCGAGGCATTGCCCGCAATGGTCAGCATTTCTCCCGCGCCCGAGGGTCCGGCGGTGCGGCTGATCAGCGCGTGGGTCTCGCCTTCGGCAGCCTTTCCCGCCAGGAAGTGGTCCATCAGAAACTCCGGCTCGCCCTTCTGCGGTTTCAGGTTGCGGATGCCGTCCGGTTCCACCACAATGTCCTGCGCCATCGCCGCGGTCTGCAGCTGCAGATTGAATTTGGGCGGTCCGATGAAAATCAGATCGTGATCCGTGATCTGCTGCCAGGACAGCAGGTTGCTCCGGGTCAGGAGAATGTCGCGCTTGCGGGCGGCCAGCAGTTTGGCGAGCGCCACGCCCGCTGCGGCCTCGCCCGTACCGGTAAACGAATATGCGGGAATCAGGTCGTTCTCTCCCAGCGATTTGCGCAGCCGCCCGACGCGCTCGGACCGCATCGCCTCATCCCAATCATTAGCCCGCGGATCGCGGAAAAACCCGTACCCCGGGAATCGCACGAATAGAGGCGCGCCGAAGCACATCACCAGGGTCCGGTTGCTTTCGAGAAAAGGCTTCCACAGCTCGGTCAGCTCCGGCGTCCATGCCTCCGCTGCCGGGTTCTGCCGGGATCGAACCAGAAGGAACGTGGTCACGGCTCCCCAGAGCGTCGCCGCGGCCAAGGCCGCTATCCACCATCGCGAGGGCCTTCCGGGTCCGGCCGGTCCGGCCGGCGCCGGCGGGACCACCTCGAAATTCAGCCGGAACCCGCCCTTGGGCAGGCTCACCCGGACGTCGTCCCCGTTCGCTTCCGACTCGTAATATGCCGCCAGCTTCTGCCTCAGCCGTCCGATCTGGAGGCGGACGATCGAATCCTGCCGCGGATCATAGCTGGGCGGCTTGCCGAATGCTTCCAGCCCGATAGTATATTCTTTCAGGCGGGCGGCTTCGCCGTTAATGGCTTTTTCGCTGAGGTAATGTAACAAACGCCGGTGGACTTCTGAGGTTTCGAAGGTCTTGCTGTGAACCAGACGGTCGATCTGAGCGCGCGCGGCTTCGCTCCCTACTTCCATTTAATTCAGTATTTTAGCACTGATACTAACGTGGTTGCTCACCGTTTCCGACCGCCTGTTATCCCCTACTCCCTAGGACGGGAGGGATCATTGCGCATATTATCGGTTCAGATCAAACTTGCTAAGGGCGAAAGCGTTTCAGGGCGCTTTCCATTGATTCAAGAGAGGACTAACCGATTTATGCTACGCCGCATCTGCTCTGCCGCCTGGGTGCTTTGGATTTGCGCTTGCGCCGCCTGGTCACAGGATACGCGCGGAACCATCGTTGGCAAAATTACCGATCCGAGCGGCGCCCTCATTCCGGCCGCGAGTGTCACGGTCACCAACGTCTCCATGGGCACCAAAACCGTCATCAAGACCGGTGACAACGGCTTCTATCAGGCTACCTATCTGATTCCGAGCGTTTACACGATCGAGGTGACCGCGCAAGGTTTCAAGAAGGCAGTTCGCGAGGGCATCCAGGTTCAGGTCAATGACCGGCTGGAGGTCAACCTCACCATGGAAGTCGGAGCGGCCGAACAGAGTGTTACGATCACCGCCGAAGCGGCTCTGATGAATACCGAGTCCGCGTCCGTCGGAACGGTGGTCGATTCCAAGCGTATTGCCGATCTGCCGCTCACGTACGGCAATCCGTTCGCCCTGATCGCCCTATCGGGCGGTGTGGCCTTCACCGGGGACCCGCGCCTGGACCGTCCGTTCGAGCCCACGCACATCGTCGGCTACGCGATGGCGGGCACCCGCGGGAATCTCAGCGACGTCACCATTGATGGCGCGCCCTCTACGGCCACCGCGAACGGCAACCAGGTGATCGCGTCTTACGTGCCGCCCACCGATATCGTGCAGGAGTTCAAGGTGCAAACCGCCACCTTCGACGCTCAGTTCGGCCAGACCCAGGGCGGTGTCACCAACATCGTCATGAAGTCCGGCACGAATGCCTTTCACGGCACGGGCTATCTTTCCAGCACATTGGGATCCTAAGCTTAGAATTCCACGTGGACAAGTTGTCG